>Ga0206868_10164_pt1 | contig 19214 bp, 18 predicted proteins | sample Alteio_BWOrgCont_38_FD_152901 | JGI IMG/M metagenome (GOLD analysis project Ga0206868, IMG submission 152901) | Enriched cells from forest soil in Barre Woods Harvard Forest LTER site, Petersham, Massachusetts, United States -... | ecosystem: Environmental > Terrestrial > Soil > Temperate forest >... | reverse complement strand
AATATAGCTCTGTGCGGTTGCATGTGGACAAGAGCACTGCCTCACGAATGTTCTCTTGAATCGCCAAGTCATTTAAATACAGTGCAATTCTTTCAGGCGGAAAGGTAACCTGCTCACGCAATGCAACAGGAGCAGTCTTGTGGTTAATTCCGCAGGCGATAATGGGCAACATAGAAACCAGAATGATAATACCGAATGGCGTTATTCTAAGCGAAATTGGGAGAAAAAGCTAAAATTAACTTTAATTAATCCTCAATAAAATTGTATGATTATTGATCACGGAAAATATCTGCATTTGAATTTACCCATTCGCATTCACCGCCTAGGGATCTCATCGCCCCAGCTCTGTCATTGGCACCGCATCAACTTATTCTCATACAGAATGTCTTCTTAATTTTATTGCTTCCAACGGCACTTTCGATTTCTTACCTTGCTCTACGATAGGGAGCACAGCCGATGCTTTTTCTCTTAAAAAACTGTTTTTAGCAAATACCCCCAATTGCCGCCTTGGCCAACTACTTTGACCAGATGTTAACTCCTTCCGCAATTGGTCATTGCGGTGCTTGCTAGCAATTTTGATTTGAAGAGTTTGAAGAGCTATAATTAGCTTGGCAATATTGATCTTCATTTAGTTCATCTTCATTCTCTTTGCTTTCAGCAAGCTTTTCTGATCCTGCGATAGTAAGATTTCCTGATTTTTCAGCGGGAGTGTTTGTGTTTTTTCCTTCATTATTTACAATTACTTCTGTTAAGTTATTCAACAACGTTATCTCACAAGAAGGGTTTGGCAACAATTGAATAGCGTGGTACAGATGTCGTAATCTTTTTATTTGGCTTACTGGCTCTTCATTTAAGGAAAGTAATTCAGCAGCCAGTAGGTTTTGCGCTGGAACGAGTCTATCAGCACATACAATGGCACGAGCATATTTTTTTGCATCTGCAAAATAGCTCCCTTTTTCTTTTGCAACACCTTTACGGTGAAGTTGAAAACTAACTTGCATAAGCACTTCTGGACATAGAGATCCATACCCTTTTATATCTATTTTTTTTCAAAATTTCTAGCCAACTATGCAGTTCTATCACAGATAATGTCTCTATCGGTAGGATAACGTATTCGTACATAAGAGTTAATAAAAGTTTAGACAATCCTTTTCTTAGAAGAGCAACAGGATCCTGGACAAATAAGACAAGATTGACAACTCTTTCTTTATCCTTCGGCTTCAATTGCCATTGCTTAAGGTTTTCTACAGACTGAATACGGATTGTTTTTAACGTTAGCGGAAATTTTTCACTTAATTCTAGAAAAAGATGACGGTATCCATCCTCCTTATGAAATAATATTTTTTTCATAATAAAATGGAATGGACAGTTACCGTCAAAATCCAGAGCGTTCAGCGTTGCATGTAGAGTATTTCGGTTCGCTCGCGCGAGTAACTCTCGCAAGACAGAGATATCTTGTCCGCTTTCAGTAGCCAAATGAAAAGGTGTTTTGCCTTTCGTTTTGTTTTGCATGGTTAGTACCGCATTAATTGTCAAAGAGCTCGCCATCTCAATAAGTGTTGAAAAACAAACTTTATTCAGTCGTTGTGCACCCACATGAAATGGTGTTTCTCCATCCAAATTCATTATTAAAAGTGCTTTATTGATTGCTTCTGGATTCGATTTTGCAAGGAGTTTGTTCAAATTCACATTAAGATAGAAACTGTTATATTCATATTTAAAAGCAATGTGAAGAAACACTTTATTTTCTCCATCCGGTGTAACCAGCGCTGCATTGATCGCCTCTGTACCAACTGTATCTATAAAAATAGAGAAATAATCCTGATCATATGCAGCGAGATGAAATGGCGTTTTACCACATTCATTATGCATAGTTAGCGCAGTGGCAATTGCTTTTTGGTTCGCGCTTGCACAGATAATCTTTAGAGACTTTCTCCATTTTGCATGAGCAACAAAGTGAAGTAACGTATTATTTTCAGCAAGATCTTTATATACTGGCACAACAAGAGGAGTCGTAATTAATGTATCTATTGTTATCTTATTTTTATCTTGATTTTCATCTTTGCTTTCATCATCTGAACAAGCTATTTTAGCGATGATTTTTGCAAAACGTGAATCAAAGCGTTTGTTATCTTTATTTCTAAGGTATGCATTAAAAAAATTATTTTTTTGCAATAATATTTTTAATTCTTCCACCGGTGTTTGACGAAATAATTCTAAAAAATCAGCTTCAGAGAGAGTTTCTATCTTATGATCGCTTTTTCTCAGATAAAGATCGCTGAATGTTTTATAAACATAACATTTATAATGTAGGATTAATTCACGCTTCTTTTCAATATTGTTCCACCATCCGATGAGGATTTTTATAAAGTTAGGAAACGTAGCCAGTGATGCTTCATAAGCACTTATTTGACCTTCCAATGTTTGTATCTGACTGACTAACTCACTTTTATCATCAGATAGCCATTTTCCCAATAAATCACGCGGCGTAGACTTAAAAAAAATCCCACTGTAAGGATGATTTAACCACTCTGACTCTGTCATCATCGATAGGGTTCTCTTGATAAACCAATTCTCACACGGAATGTCTTCTTACTGATTTTGTGCCACTTGATGCACTTCCGTTTTTGCATTTTATCCTGCTACGCGTAATCATGGCTAACTCTCCCTCTTCCGCAGCAAAGAGGCTATTTTGTCTAAGAGAAGAAGCGCTTCTATTCGTAGCAGCTGTTACGCTAGAAGAAGCGGATGATGGAAGTGGCATTGCTTGCGGAACCAGGGCAGCTGGTGATTGCTGTGTTGGCTGGTTTTTTGCTTCTAAATGAGCTGCTAGTAATATTTGGAATTGTTTTCCTAGCATTTTCATCTGGGCAGCCTGCGCTTCTAGTTGGGCTGAGGTTCTTGCCTCTTGCTCCTGCTTTTCTTTTTCCATTAACTCTATCTTTGCGGCTTGCTCTTTTACCGTAGCAGCTGTTTCTTTTGTACTCGATTTTAGTGAATTTAATTCTTGGACGTGATTCTTATGGAGCTTATGGAGCTTTCTAATTCCCTCATAATTATTATGAAGTAATACAAACATCTCTCGTTCATCATGTTCATATTTCCGGGTAAGCAGCATTGCTTCTTTTTGCATAGCTGACGCAAATAACCACCAGCTAGTAGGCATATCTATTCCTTCTGCTATTTTTCTTACACACCATAACGCATGCCCATCTGTTCCAATAGCGCTAATCGATACTGCTTCAAGGGAACGAGAAAAAGGAACGAGGTGATCTACATTTTTTCTTAAACGTCGCCTCTCTGAAAAAGTTGCCTCCCCTTGAATGTTTATCGATTGCGTATCTGTACGCAATTGAGAAGCCTGTGTTTGATAAAAATAACGAATCCGTTTCGCTAAATCGCTGAGCACTGGCGTTGTTGATACAATATTCTCAATGATTTTATACCATTGCATTGTCATTTCTCTATCATGCATTTCATCTTTTCTTTTATCGTAGGCGTCCGCATGATTTTCAATAATTTTTGCTATCGTCGCAGCGGGCGTTTGATATTGTTCAGGCAGTTCACCCTCTACATCTGTCAAAACAGCAGCTCCATGTAAGCAGAGTGCTTCTAACAAAGTAGCAAAATACCGCATTCTTCTGTTTTTTTCTGAGCTCTCAGCATTGGGTAAATCTTCCATGTCTTTCACTAAATAGGACAGCAAAGTACTCCCTTTCTCGTCAGCAACAACCGACTGCGCCGTTTCCCCTATTGCATATTTTATTATTTCTTTCGCGATGCTTGCAGGCGAACCTTGTAATCCTACTTTCCGACAGTCATCTGGACGGTCGGTCAAGTAAAGAGTCGCTTCTCTTTTATATTCTTCAATTGCATCATTAATTTTACTTTTTGTTTGATCAACAATGGTTTGGCTGTCTCTGAGTAATTCAACCTTCTTTTTCCAATTCATTTTTCTCTGCATTATCTTACTCAATAATGCAGCAGAAAAATCTTTGCTGCGAGCTGCTAACCTGTCTCTCCTGCGCAACGTAGAATCACTAATAAAAATTTGGGCAACATATTTCTCTTCTTCTTTCAATGTCCATTATCTGGGAACATAGTTGACTATACTGACCTTTCCATTGTGAAGGAGGAGATCCTTCTTTTTCTTCCATGAGACGTGACAAATCATCTCTTTCTGCTGTGAGATGAGATAATTCAATTTGTAATTGTCCTAATACATCATTGCTTAAGTCGTCGCCGTTGTCTTGTTTGTTATCGTTTAACTCTAAGTGAGATGGTTCTTGTTTATAACGATCAGCCGTGGTTGCACTACGCATAAGGCTCCTTTTAGGAAATAACTGTAATTGTTGTGATGGCCTTGATACAGAAAGTGCTTTTAATTTTAATGCGTTTAACACTTCTTTGGCAACCGTGCCTTGTGAGCCATCTGCTTCCATGCAACGAGAAAATAATTCGGATAAGTAATCAACAGCTTGAATAACTTCAACGCTTTGATTAGGAAAAAACGAGCCTAACTCAATGAAACGATGTAGCGCAAGAATAATGCCCATTCTAAAATGAGGGTGAGAACCTTGCCCAATAATATAACGAGTATATTCACAAAAACGGTGCCATTTCTGTTGGGTTAAATAAGAGCATGCTGTATTCAATTGATCATACCAATGAGATTGCATGGGTATAGAAGATGCAATATCCTGGAAAGTGGATAGAACCTGGTAACAAGAAGATAGTGTGTCAGTCGATAGAAGAGCGGGATGAGAAGGAAGGGGTAAATTGTAAGTCGCATAGACAGAAGCTGCTGTTTTTGCTGCCTTGCTTCCTTGACGAATAGCAAACGCAAGCTCACTTTCATCATTGGAAATACGTATTAAGGCTTCTCGCGCATACCGAGCAAAATAAGAGATTCGAGGGTGAGAAGATCTCTCTAATCTTTTCAACACACTATTTAAAGGATCATAGTACGCTTGACTAAGCGCGGGTAGATTAGCACGCAGCATCACATTAAGGAGGTGCGATAACGTCTCAAGATGTGCTAAAACTTGATCTTCTCTACGATAAGAAAGCACAAAGTAGAATTGGTTGACTATCGCCACAAAGGCAGGCAATAAATCGTCGGGCGTCCATGCACTGGGATCCGTCTGTTCCATAACAATGTTGATCCCAACCAAGTACGGTAACTCCTTCTTATCAATCACATATTCACATCGCGTACCTTTTAGGTAAAGTAGTAAGAGATTGCGATTAATATTGACATCTCGTTGCATAGAGAAGACAAATGTTTCTTGGATCTGCGCTTCATTCAGATGCGCTAGGGATAATAATCGATCAATAATATCAAGATAAGATTGAAGGGGTAAAATAACCGCTTGTTGGTCGCAACTCAGGTTCTGTCGGCCGTTCATAATGCCTCTGCTCTCAAATTTTTATATTAAAGAAGGAAGGGGAATGGGCTCGAAAAGCAGTATTTGGGTTAAACCTAAATTCGGCAGTTAGAACCTACTGCGCTGAATCTAGGTTAGAGAAGGGATCTTATCAAAAAAGATTTACGTAATAAAGCCTTCGGTTAGAAATGATTCTAACTACTTAATTTAATTTCCATTCATTTTAAGGTATGCAATTGATGCATAGCCTTTTGATACTCTCCTGCCAGCACCAGCGGTAATATCTGGCTAGCTTCTTGCAATGCCACATTAATCTGTTCCCGCTCCTCTTTTTTTGGCGGTTTTAATACATAATCAACCACTTCCTTGCTATTTCCTGGATGCCCCACACCAATCCGTAACCGGTAAAATTTGTTTGTTCCTAAATGCTGGATAATATCGCGTAGCCCATTATGCCCACCGTGCCCTCCATCCCACTTCAGACGAACAGCCCCTACAGGCAAATCAATTTCATCATGTAATACGAGAATGGCTTCAGGGGCAACCTTATAATAGGCAGCCAGTGCTTGAACAGCCTGGCCGCTGTGATTCATAAAAGTCGTTGGAATAAGTAAGTGACAATCTTGACCATGGATCTGGGTTGAGCAATACAATCCCTGAAATTGACTCACATGACGCAACACAGCATGCGCTTTATCAGCCAGCTCTTCCACAAACCAGGCGCCTGCATTATGGCGAGTTCTTTCGTATTCTGCGCCTGGATTGCCAAGACCAATGATCAGTTGGATACCGCTCGACAATCATTAACCCTCTTTGGCATCACCTTCTGTTGGCTGCTCCGCAGCACCTTCAGACGCAGCAGCTTCGCCTTCCTCGGCCGCCGCTACAGGTACTTCTTCTTCAATAATACGCGGAATATGCAACGTTACAACAGGCAAATCATGGCCTTCAACACCATGTGCAAAAGCAACCAATGCAACACCTTTCGGCAATTTTAGTTCACTTAAATGCATCGTTTGATCCAACACAAAGTTGCTCAAATCCACTTCGATGAATTCAGGCAAATCTGCTGGCAAGCAAGACACTTCAACATCACTGATGATATGCGAAAACACACCACCTTCTTTGATGCCAGGCGCCTCTTCTGAGCCAATGAAATGCAATGGCACATGCATGTGTAATTTTTGATCTGCCCTGACTCGTAAAAAATCCATATGCGCAATACGCGGCTTTGCTGGATGACGCTGTATTGCTTTTAAAATGACTTTCTCACCTTTACCATTTACATTGAGTGTTAAAATACGCGAATAAAATGCTTCGTGAGACAAGGCATGAAATACTTGGTTATGCCCAAGCGTCAGCGAAACAGCAGCCTCACCAGCCCCGTAAACAACGGCAGGGACTTTATCGGTATGACGTAGGCGGCGGCTCGCACCTTTCCCTATATCGTCACGCACTTGAGCATCAAGCTCAAATTTGATTGTTGTTGACATGATTTTCTCCAAATAATGAATACAAAACCTTCCCCTGCGACCAGGAAAGGGAGGGCGTATTCTACCTGAAATAATGGATTAGTCCAGATAACTGTTCAGCAAAACCAAGCTCGCGGTGAATCGTGGCTAGTCCAGAAACATCCGACTAAGAGAGCCAGCTCCGCTAATGCGGCGAATCGCTTCAGCAATCATATGACTGAGGGTAATTTGACGAATACGACTAGATTGAGCCGCACTGTCGTGCAAAGTGATTGTATCTGTCACGATGAGCTCATCCAGTGAAGAATTTTCAATATTAGCAATCGCCTTACCCGATAACACGGGATGCGTCACATAAGCCACCACTTTGGCAGCTCCATGCTCTTTTAAAGCATCTACTGCTTTGGAAAGAGTGCTTGCGGTGTCCACGATATCATCCACAATAATGCATTCTCGGTCTTTCACATCACCAATAATATGCATCACTTGCGCTTCATTCGGCTGCGGTCGGCGCTTGTCAATAATAGCCAAATCGGCACCCGTCAACCGTTTAGCAATAGCGCGAGCACGAATGACACCGCCCACATCAGGCGAAACCACCATGATGTTTTTATAATTCTTACCATAAATATCTTCCAGCATAATGGGCGTGCTGTAGAGGTTATCAACAGGCATATAGAAAAACCCCTGTATCTGATCTGCGTGCAAATCCACTGTCACTAAACGGCTAATTCCCACCGAAGCCATCATATCAGCAACAATCTTAGCCGTGATAGGCACACGAGCAGAACGCACACGTCTATCTTGGCGCGCATAGCCAAAATAAGGCACCACTGCGGTAATTCTGGCTGCAGAGGCACGTCGCAGCGCATCAGCCATGATGATCAACTCCATTAAATTATCGTTGGAGGGCGCTGAAGTAGATTGGATTAAAAAAATATCACGGCCACGTACGTTTTCTTGGATTTCCACCATGATTTCGCCATCGCTGAATCGCCCGACAAGCGCTTTACCCAGTGGGATATTGAGATGTTCAACGATGCGAGTAGCAAGGGCTTGATTGGCATTGCCGCTAAAAATCATTATTTCAGGCACAGAAAAATCCTTTCATGTTGTTTGGCTGGGGTGCTAGGGATCGAACCTAGGAATGCCGAGATCAAAACCCGGTGCCTTACCGCTTGGCTACACCCCAATTGACTGCAATCAGGGCGCTATTTTGCTGACTCCGCTAACCAGTGTCAATCAAAATCATGGTTAGTTAATCAGTCAATGCCAGTCCCACTGTCTAATGACCATTTTCACCTTGATACGCCAGTTTTCCAAGGAAATTTTAGTAGGAACATCAACCTGATGCACTACGCTATACCTTAAGAAATCAATTGTCCAACCTTGTTGATTGAGTTTCACAAGATGATGATATGCATCAAACTGCTTGTTTGCTGGCACGCCAGGCACAGGCAAACCACGAATCCAATAATACAAATCCGAAACGGGTAATTGCCAACCCGTTTGTTGCGCTAACAGAATCTCTGTGGAAGATGCACTGAATGTTTGACCATCCGCTGTCTCTAGGAGCACGTAGCCCGGCCGCCCCGCAATTTTCATTGAACCAGCTCCTAACGGGCCAAATAATAACAAGGTGAAATTCTGATAACGCTGCTGCCATTGAAGGTTAGCGCTGCCCCCCTCTGTCCCCGCATGTGTTTGCACAGCCATCACCGCCTTGATATCCCAGGCTTGTATTTTTGCCAATGTCGCTGCGCGATCTTGCCAACTCATGGGCCGATTTTGAGCGCCCGGCTGCTCAGGCAATGTCGCACAACCTGTCAAGCTACTAAAGGCTAAAAGAATAACTATGTGGTGTTTTAAAATATGCATGCAAAAGAGTATACCGCATATTTCTCTGGAATAATTAACTCATCCACAGGATAATCGCCATCCAGAAAGAACCTATCTCGCGGAAGGCAAACTATGGGCATTAAATGTGGTATCGTCGGCTTACCCAATGTAGGCAAATCAACACTCTTCAATTGCCTGACAAAAGCTGGCGTCGATGCATCCAATTATCCTTTTTGCACTATTGAACCGAATATAGGTGTAGTAGCCGTTCCTGATGCACGCTTGGAAAAGCTTGCACTCATCGTCAAGCCGAATCGTATTTTGCCAACGACCATTGAATTCGTTGATATCGCAGGCTTAGTCAAAGGTGCAGCGCAGGGTGAGGGGTTAGGCAATAAGTTTCTTGCCAATATCCGCGAAACTGACGCGACCGCTCATGTTGTTCGCTGCTTTGAAAATGATGATGTCGTCCATGTTGCTGGTAAAATTTCACCGCTGGATGATATTGAAGTCATCAACACTGAACTTTCATTGGCCGATTTAGAAACGGTTGAAAAAGCATTGCTACGCTCAAACAAATCGGCAAAGAGCGGCGATAAAACAGCGATCGTTGAAGTTGCCTTGTTTGAACGAGTAAGAGAACAACTTGATCAAGGAAAACCAGCGCGCGCACTGACCTTCACCAAAGAAGAAAAAGAGCGTTTAAAACAACTACAATTATTAACTCTAAAACCAACCTTGTATATCGCGAACGTCGCCGAAGACGGCTTCACTAATAATCCATTACTAGACCAAGTGAAGCAATTCGCTGAAAAAGAGAATGCTAGCGTCGTCGCCATCTGTGCTTCACTCGAAGCAGAAATCGCTGAACTCGATGATACAGGCAAAAAAGAATTTTTAGCCGAGTTAAAACTCGACGAACCCGGCTTAGATCGCGTTATTCATGCCGGTTATAAACTACTCGGTCTCGATACATACTTTACCGCTGGCGTACAAGAAGTCCGTGCCTGGACTATCCACAGAGGCTACACTGCTCCGCAAGCAGCCGGCGTCATTCATACTGATTTTGAAAAAGGATTCATACGTGCAGAGATCATCTCCTATGAAGACTATATTCAATATCAAGGAGAGCAAGGTGCGAAAGATGCAGGGAAATGGCGACTTGAAGGCAAGGAATATATTGTACAAGATGGCGATGTGATTTATTTTCGGTTTAATGTGTAAGTAAAAAACGTGACTGGGCTACATTAAGTTAAGAGTTTTGGTGCGTCACTGTTTCGAAGTGTCACCCTGCAAAATTCTCGTCCAGAGGAATGAACAAGAACACGGATCTATCACGAGAATTTGTGCGGGGTCTGGTAGCAATGGCGCTACCTTAAGTAGAAATGCAGTCTTGCTTCGTAATAGCTCACCCCTATCCTTGTCATTGCGACTGCGAGCTTGCGCGGCAGGAAGCAACCTAGGCTTTTGAGAGCTGATTAGAACAATTCATGCAACTCGGAAGCAGCGTTGAAAAGCCTAGGTTGCTTCGCTTCGCTCGCAATGACAGCGATAGGGTGAGCTGTTACCTATTAATGAAAATTCTACTTGCATGAACGGGCGAGTCCATATATGACACGTACCCTTAACTCCTAAATAACTTAGTAGCAGTGCCCCTTAGGATTATGTATTTCGCTGTCGCACTATTTCAAATAACAAAACACCCGCTGCGACTGATACATTCAAGCTACTAACCATCCCCCGCATTGGAATCTGCACCAACACATCACAATGCTCCCGCGTTAACCGCCGCATCCCTGTGCCTTCAGCTCCCAACACCATCCCCAGTGACATTGTCAAATCCGTCTGATATACGCCTTGTTCAGCATCTCCTGTAGCCCCGAAGAGCCAGATATTTTGTTCTTTCAAAAACCGCAGCGTCCGCGCTAAATTGGTGACTTGAATAAATGGCACAGTTTCTGCTGCACCACAAGCAACTTTGCAGGCAACTGCTGTCAACCCGACAGATTTATCTTTGGGAGCAATCACAGCGTGCACCCCTGCTGCATCGGCGCTACGCAAACAAGCACCTAAGTTATGGGGGTCTTGTATACCATCCAGAATCAACAAAAAAGCAGGCTCAGCGAGGTTTTCCAATAACAAAGGTAGATCATGTTCAGCATAAGGTTTCGCGGGCTGACAAAAAGCAATGATACCTTGGTGATTCGCCTGCTGAGATAATTGATCGAGCGCAGCACGTCCCACTAATTCAACTTTGATTTTATGTTGACGCGCCAATTCCAGCAGCGCTTGCATTTTCTGGTCATGCCGTTCGCTTAAAACCTGCAAACGATTAATGCGTTCTGGGTGCTTTTTTAATAGCGACTCCACTGCATGCAAGCCAAAAATAAAATTTACTTCGTTCATGAAAATTTTTTCTTATATTTCTTCTCTTTAGCTGGACGTGTTTCTACCAATTCTTCCGTAATAATAAAATCAATTTGCCGCTGATCTAGATCAACCCGTACTACTTTAATGTTGACTGTATCGCCCAATCGGTAACGCTTACCGCTACGCTCACCCGACAAAGCATGTTTAATTGCATCAAAATGATAATAATCATTGCGCAGCATACTGATATGAACTAACCCTTCCACATAAATGTCAGTCAACTCAACAAATAAACCAAAGCTGGTCACCCCCGTAATCATGCCAGAAAATTCTTCGCCCACTTTATCTTGCATGAATTCACATTTTAACCAGTCTATTACCTCACGAGTCGCTTCATCTGCACGACGTTCCGTCATTGAACAATGTTCGCCATATTTGGTAAATTGTAAATTCTCTTCGCCTGCCTTATGTTCGCCACGTAAAATTTTACGAATAGCGCGATGCACTAGTAAATCCGGGTAACGACGAATGGGAGAAGTAAAATGCGCGTAAGCGTCAAACGCCAAACCAAAATGACCTTTATTGTCTGGGCTATAGACGGCTTGACTTAATGAACGCAATAAAACGGTTTGAATCAGTCGCGCATCTGGACGAGATTCGATTTTTTGCAATAAATCCGCATAATCTCGCGGCCTTGGCTCTTCACTACCAGGTAATTTTAATCCAAGCTCACCTAGAAATTTACGTAAATCCATTAACTTGGCTTGCGTGGGGCCTTCATGCACGCGAAATAATCCGGGGCATTCATGTTTTGATAGAAAACGCGCCGCACAAATATTGGCACATAACATGCATTCTTCAATTAAACGATGCGCATCATTGCGTGTCAGCGCTACAATTCGCTCAATTTTACGATCAGGCCCAAAAATAATTTTAGTTTCAGGCAAGTCAAAATCAATCGCGCCTCGTTTTAAACGAGCCGCCTGTAAAATGCGATAAACAGAAAACAATTCTTGTAAATGTGGCAATAATTTTTTATAAGTCTTTTGTAATGCAGCATCGCCTTGTTCAACCATAGCATACACTTGATTATATGTTAGACGTGCATGCGAATGAATAACACCCTCATGAAATTGATAATCCTCAATTTTACCTGTCGCACTAATCGCCATTTCACATATCAAAGTCAAACGATTTACTTCAGGTTTTAATGAACATAATTCATTGGACAATGCTTCTGGCAACATGGGAATCACTTGCCCAGGGAAATAAACAGAATTTCCTCGATTTAACGACTCTTTATCCAACGCTGTATGCGGTTTTACATAGTGACCTACATCTGCAATCGCCACATAGAGCACCCAACCACCCTTGGCACGCGCTTCACAGTAGACCGCGTCATCAAAATCCTTAGCATCTTCACCATCAATGGTCACAAAAGGTAATTGACGTGCATCAAAACGCCCTTTTAAATCGGTTTCCGGCACTTGGATAGAAAATCTCGCTGCCTCAGCCAATACTTCTCCGGGCCATTCATGAGGTAATTCATGGTTACGGATAGCCACATTGATTTCCATCCCAGGCGCCATATGATCACCCAGAATTTCAACGACTTTTCCTACAGGCCGCATAGTCGGACTAGGCTGCTCCGTTATTTGTATCACGACCATTTGACCCTGTTTTGCTTCTTGTCGAGCTTCTTGTGGAATTAAAATAGACTGATTAATCCGCTGATTACTCGGTTCAACAAAAGAAGCTCCTGACTCCGAGACAAAACGTCCCACTAATTCATGCGTGTGACGTCCAAGCACTTCAACAATAATGCCTTCACCTCGCCCACGATTGTCAACGCTAGCGACACGCACCAACACTTCATCATCTGGAAAAACCGTACGCATTTGCCGCGCACTCAGGAAAATATCTTCACCGCCTTCTTCGGGAACAACAAAGCCAAAACCATCTTTATGCCCTACCACATAGCCCTTGATCAGCTCCATTTTATTAATCAAACCAAAAGCGCCACGCCGATTTTGCAATAATTGGCCATCACGTACCATTGCCAATAAGCGACGACGTAATGCCTCTTGCTCATTAGGATCAGTGAGATGCAATTCTGTGGTCAATTGCCTGTAGGTAATAGGACGTTCGCGTTCTGCGAGCAGCTCCATAATAAATTCACGACTGGCGATAGGATGCTCGTATTTTTGAGCCTCTCTCTCTCGATGTGGATCCTTGTTATTTGTCTTCTTCCTCATTCCCTAACCGCATAGTTAAATTAGTATTTGACTAAGATACTCCTACTAGTGACTTTTTTCCATTAATTCAGTTATAGTAGATAGTACCTTTTCAAGGAGCCGTTCACATGAACAAGGATACATTACCTACCTTCCCTCGGCTACTTTTTCTCAGTCGGTGGCTACAAGCCCCTCTGTATTTAGGCTTAATCGTCGTATTGGGCGTGTACGTGTATGAATTTGGCCGCTGGTTACTCGCACTGATATTGAAGCTAAACTCTCTGAATGAAACCGCTATCATGCTCACAGCGCTCGACTTGATTGATGTCGTCATGATAGCCAACTTACTCATTATGGTCATCATAGGGGGGTATGAAATTTTTGTATCGCGCCTCCGTTTGTCTAAACACCCAGACAACCCGGAGTGGCTAGATGAAATTAATGCAGGCACGATGAAAATTAAGCTAGCCATCGCTCTCGTGACTATTTCTTCTATCCATTTGCTCCGCGCTTTTATGGATCCCATGCAATACAACAATTTCACTATTCTGTGGCAAGTACTCATCCATCTCACGTTGGTTGGATCGGTACTCGCACTGGCTCTGACTAATAAAATAGCGGGTCTGAAAGGGAATAAGGCTACCTAAATAGGCTACCAATAACATATGTTACGGTACCTGCAAACATACCGATAAATAGCATACGTAAACCGCCTAACAATGCGCTACGCTGAGTAAACAAACTCAACACACCACCCACCACAAATAACGACAATGCAGTTAAACCAATTGCGATGTCAAGATTTAGAGACGAGTCACCTAATAAAAAAGGCACTAGGGGAACGAATGCCCCCGCGCCAAAAGAAACAAACGAAGAGAAAGCAGCTCCCCAAGGTGACATTAATTCTTTTGGATTAATGCCTAACTCTTCACGCGCCAGCGTATCAAGCGCTTTATCGGGATCTTGAATAAGTAAATGAGCAACCTTCACCGCTTCTGCTTTAGACAATCCCCGTGCTTCATAAATTAAAGCTAATTCAGCAGCCTCTTCTTCTGGATAAAGATCCAGCTCTTCTTTTTCAAGCCTCAATTGATATTCCAGTAATTCACGCTGTGAACGCACAGAAACATACTCTCCTGCTCCCATGGAGCACGCACCTGCCAACAATCCAGCTACACCAGATAACAAAATAAAATGATGCCCCGCTTGCGCTCCAGCCATCCCCAATATCAGACTGGCGTTAGAAATTAAACCATCATTCACTCCAAAGACAGCTGCCCGGAGATTGTTACCTTTGCTAACACTCGTATGTCGATGCTCTACTTCGTCTACCGTCGTGGGAGTAGGATGCCCCATCGTTGCACCCTGATAAATAGACATGCCGCGGACTTTCATCGCCGCCAAAGCAACGCGCAATGATCGCGAACCAAACCAACGTACTAGTTGAATCACCAAACGTACTCGCATAGTGGGATGGTAAGATAACGAAGTTGTATTCTGCAGTTTTTGCGCCCAAATAGCGGCTTGTCTGTCCGCCAACAAAGCAAGCTCTTGAAAGAGTTGCTTGTGCACAGGATTAGCTTCATTTTTCGCAATAGCACGATATATATAGGCTGATTGCTTTTCTTCTTTCCAATTCTCTAATGCTTCCACTTTATGAACACCCTTCTTCATGATAACTTCGCGTCAATGCTTCAGATTGCGCCGCCTGTTGCGTTGCCAGTAACCGATTACCCGTTGCACCATTATTGATAATGCGATAATTCAGCTCTTTACACAGTGCTTTTTGATTTGCTTGAGGGTTATTTTGAAAAAGAGAACAGGCTGTCACAGTAAAAAAACAGATTGATAAAATAAAATACCGAATTATATACATCATTGGGAACGATCCTCCTTGGTCTGGCGCCTACTCTAACTCATTACACTTCAAAAAAAAACCCCGCCATTCAGCGGGGTTTTATCAGGAGCTCCCGCTAAAGGCGCGGGAACTCCTAGGGTTTTATAAAACGTATGTGCGTTGAATTACATCATTCCGCCCATGCCGCCCATACCACCCATGCCAGCACCAGCGCCCATACCACCCGCATCTGATTCTTCTTTAGGAAGTTCGGTGATCATACATTCAGTCGTGATCATCATACCCGCTACAGAAGCAGCATGTTGCAATGCAGTACGTGTGACTTTGGTTGGATCCAAGATACCCATATCCAACATATCACCATATTCACCGGTTGCGGCATTGAAGCCATAGTTCGCTTTTCCTTCAAGGATTTTGTTCACTACAACAGAAGCTTCATAGCCAGCATTCGTCACTATTTGACGCAGTGGCGCTTCTAGCGCTTTACGTGTTAATTGAATACCCATTGCTTGCGCTTCATTTTCACCCTTCAGATTTTTGACCGCTTGCAATGCACGAATTAACGCAATACCACCGCCAGGAACCACCCCTTCTTCTACAGCTGCACGAGTAGCATGCAACGCATCTTCAACACGCGCTTTCTTTTCTTTCATTTCAATTTCAGAACCTGCTCCTACTTTGATGACAGCAACACCGCCAGCTAATTTAGCCACGCGTTCTTGCAGTTTTTCACGGTCATAGTCAGAAGTGGTATCTTCAATACGAGCACGCAATTGTGTAATGCGCTCTGTAATTTCTTTTTTGTCGCCAGCACCATCAATAATGGTTGTATTATCTTTAGTGACATGGATGCGCTTCGCTGAACCCAAGTCTTTCAACGTCGCTGACTCCATTGTACGACCCACTTCTTCTGAAATCACTTGCGCCTTTGTCAGTGTCGCAATATCTTGCAACATTTCTTTACGACGATCACCAAAGCCTGGCGCTTTTACCGCACATACTTTCACGATACCACGCATATGGTTAACGACCAACGTAGCTAACGCTTCACCTTCCACATCTTCTGCGATAATTAACAAGCTACGGCCGGCTTTAGCCACACCTTCCAATACAGGCAATAAATCACGGATCGAAGAAATTTTCTTATCTACAATCAAGATAAATGGATTTTCTAGATCAGCAGACATATTTTGTTGATCGGTGATAAAGTAAGGTGAGAGGTAACCACGATCAAATTGCATACCTTCAACCACAGCCAATTCATTTTCCAAGCCAGAACCTTCTTCTACTGTGATAACGCCTTCTTTACCCACTTTGCCCATTGCGTCTGCAATGATTTTCCCAATCGACTCATCGGAATTAGCAGAAATCGTACCCACTTGTGCAATCGCTTTATTGTCCTTGCAAGGAACAGATAATTTTTTCAATTCTTCGACTGCTGCGGCAACTGCTTTATCAATACCACGCTTCAAATCCATTGGATTGAAACCAGCGACAACAGCTTGTAAACCCTCTCTCAGAATTTGTCGTGCTAATACGGTTGCAGTGGTGGTGCCATCGCCTGCTTCGTCTGAAGTTTGCGAAGCCACTTCTTTAACCATTTGAGCACCCATGTTCTTGAACTTATCTTTAAATTCAATTTCCTTAGCAACTGATACACCGTCTTTCGTAACAGTGGGCGCACCAAAAGATTTATCAATAACTACGTTGCGACCACGCGGACCCATTGTGATTTGCACTGCATTCGCTAACTCATTTACACCTGCAAGCATTAACTGACGTGCTTCTTCAGCAAATTTAATATCTTTAGCTGTACCCATAATTTATTTCCTCATAATCATAATTAACAATGAACTAACAAAGCGCTTGGACTTACTCTTCCATCACACCCATCACGTCCTCTTCACGCATTACCAAATATTCTTGGTCACCCAGCTTGACGTTTGTACCAGCATATTTGCCAAATAAAACTGTATCACCCACCTTGACTTGTAAAGGTTGCAACTTACCATCAACATATTTACCTGCACCGATTGCCAGCACGGTACCTTGAATAGGCTTGTCTTTATCTGCTGTATCTGGAATAACAATACCACCTGCCGTGGTGGTCTCTAATTCTCGTGGCTGCACCACAATTCGATCCGCTAATGGACGAATCTTTTTGCTAGTTTGCTTCATCTGTACTTCTCCTGACTTGTATAAATTAAAACTCGGGGTTCTTGCGCCTGGCCTGACGAAGGATCTATCTCACAGACCCTACAGGAGGCTATGTTCCATATATGGGGATCAACCTGGCACTATTCAAGTGTCGGGTGCCAAATATATATAGAAATCTGAGAGAGTCAAGTGGGAAATGTTTGCTGGCAAGAGTGCAAGACTATATTATGTATCAAAAAGATAGCTCAATGGATCTTACCATGAAGAACCTTGTACTTGGCATTTTACTAAGCATTGCCACTTTAATTTGCTATGCGCAAGAGCAAACGCTCTCCCAGCAAACTCTCGCTACGTCTGCAACAACCACACCCACTGACACAGAAATGATATTCTCTAACCATAACCCTCTTGTTATTGCCCTTAGCTTTACAGGCCTAGGCTTGCTTCTAGCCTTTACTCCTTGCGTCCTTCCCATGGTACCCATTTTATCTGGCCTCATCCTCGGCCATCGCAGAAAAAGCCCTAAAATCAAAACCTTTAGCCTATCTCTAGCGTATGTTGCAGGCATGGCCATTACCTATGCCATTGCTGGTATCGTTGTTGCCATGATAGGCAATCACATTCAAACACAGTTACAAAAACCCTGGGTCATCGCCTTATTCAGTGGGATATTCGTTCTTTTAGCGCTATCTCTGTTTGGCATCTATGACTTTCAAATCCCCTCAAATTGGCAAAAACGCTTGACCCAATTAAGCAATCAGCAAAAAAGTGGCACTTACTTCGGTGTATTTGCGATGGGTAGCCTTTCTAGCCTTCTGGTTTCCCCTTGTATCAGCCCTGCACTGGTAGGCGTGCTAGCCTACATTGCCCATACAGGTAATATAGGGCTAGGCGCACTGGCTCTATTATCCTTAGGGATCGGCATGGGATTGCCTTTATTACTGGTAGGCGCTTCTGTAGCTAAATTTCTACCCAAAGCAGGCGCTTGGATGCAAACCATTGAGCGGTTTGTCGGTATTATGATGCTCGCTGTTGCGATTTGGCTCCTGTCCCGTATCATCCCTGGGTCATTCACACTGTTTCTTTGGTCTATTTTATTGATCACATCCGCTATTTTGATGGGCAATTTTGGAAAAGCATGGAATCAATGGCACCCCGTGCGCCATAGCTTGGCCATCATTGCATTGATTTATGGCATTATCTTGCTAATCGGGGCTGCATTAGGAAATGCAAACCCACTGCGCCCCTGGGAAAATATGCCTGCTGCTGCCGCTGCCGCGACTCCGTCCACATCACATACAACACAAGCTTCTTTCACCACTATACAAAACACGACGCAATTAGAAAAAGCATTCGCCCAAGCCAAGCGAGAAGGAAGATGGGTCATCCTTGACTTTCACGCCGATTGGTGCGAAAGCTGCGTTTACATGGATCGCTACATATTCTCCCGCCCCGACGTGAAACAAACATTTGCCGATTTTATTTTGCTCCGCGATAATATTACAGCAGACACTTCCTTTGACGAAACACTCATGGATCATTTTCACATTGTTGGCACCCCCACGCTTTTATTTTTCGCACCTAATGGCAAAGAATTAATAAACGAGCGCTGGGTGGGTGAAGCAACTGCTTCTGAGCTCATAGCACACATTAAAAAATTGCAGGAAACAACTCGTGCCAACTAACCCCATTTCCCAAACACCTCTATTGACAACTGCTTCTATTGCACCGTTACACTTACTAGAACAGCAATTACTCAACAAAGAAAAAGAAATAGAAGATTGGTTTGCGACACAATGGCAACTGAGCCCAGCGCCCATTTACGGCTCCGTCGATTTGCGTAACGCTGGTTTCAAACTAGCACCTATTGATATGAATTTATTTCCCGCCGGTTTCA
>Ga0206868_10163_pt1 | contig 19233 bp, 16 predicted proteins | sample Alteio_BWOrgCont_38_FD_152901 | JGI IMG/M metagenome (GOLD analysis project Ga0206868, IMG submission 152901) | Enriched cells from forest soil in Barre Woods Harvard Forest LTER site, Petersham, Massachusetts, United States -... | ecosystem: Environmental > Terrestrial > Soil > Temperate forest >... | reverse complement strand
TTGCCGGGGATTCATCCCCGGCCTACCCTTTCGAAGGCTTCGAATGTGTTTAGGGTCATGCCTCGCTCATGCCGGGCCTTCGCTCATTGTGACGATCAATGTGCAGACTCGTTGCGAATAAGGTTTGGGCAGCGTTTTCACGGTTCATCCTTGCAAGTGTTTGGGGATGGGGTCGATTTGGTTGGGCCATTTTGTGTGGACGTATGGGTGGTCTTGCAGATGGCGACGGTTGGGGTTTTGAGCTATGTAATCGAGTTGGTTGAGGAAGTCTTCGGCATCTCTTGCGCGGTGTTGATGGAAGCTTGGTTGCCAGATTGTTCCGGTGTGTTCTTTGCGGAGAGCGTGGGAGAAGCCGCCTTTGATGCATTGGGCGCAGCGCTCGATGGTTTGATCTCTTGCGGGAGTTAGCAGGGTGTGGATGTGTTCGGGCATGATGACGAAGCCGTGTAGCTGGTAACGGCCCTGATCGCGATAGTGGAAGAGGGTTTCGAGGAGTAAGTCGGCGGTTCGGGTGTTTTTGGAATAGGGCGCGACGTTGCGCTGTCACCGTTGTGATGGCGTAGGTGGGTTGAAGGTGCATGGTTGTGTTGAGGAAAGCATACCTAAGAGATTGCCGGGGATGAGTCTCTGGCCTACCTTTTCGGCAGGCTTGGGCGAAGGGCGTTTGTGTGTTATTCAGGGGCATGAATAGCACCTATATACAGGGCTATTCGACGGGCCGGGCTCTTCAAACTGGCTAGCTATTGTTTCTTCGGTTTTCTTGACTTACGGGATTCTGGAATACGGCCGATGCGGGGGTCGTGGGTGAGGATTAGTTCGCAGGCTTGCAGTGCGTCTGATTCGAAGCTGGGGCTGTCGCTGGGGATGAGGAGCCAGTGTTTGATTACTCCGCCGAGGATGCCGATGGTGCGCAGGGATGGGAGTTTTTTGCGCAGGGATTTGGGCCTGTTGGTGAGAGCCAGCGCTGCTTCTGTTTGTTCGGCGAAGACTAGCCAGAGGCCGTTGTCCTCTGGGATTTTGGGGCTGTCGCGGAGCATGAGGACGATCTTGTCGCCGATGTAGACGGCGTAGCCGGAGAACATGGGGCGGACTTCGGGATGGAGTGGGGCGAGGGCTTCGAGGACGAAGGGGTAGGGTGGGGATTTGCGTTTGGATTTTTGGGGGAGCGGGTTGGCGATTTTGGGTGGACGCGGCATGGGGGAAGGATAGATGAGTTTAAGGTGTTGTGGGTCCTTCGCTACGCTCAGGATGACAAATCTTGTTGAGGTGGCTGGTGATGGAAGTGGGTCCTTCACTGCGTTCAGGATGACAAATTTTGTTGGGGTGGATAGTGGCGGAAGTAGGTCCTTCGCTACTCTGCCCCGGTTCGCTCAGGATGACAAGTCATTTGCTAGAGAACGAGGGGAACGAATGCAGATTATGCCCTCCCACCCTTCGTGCAAAGTTCGCACGAAGGATGGGGCACCCAGATTTGTGGAGCTATCGAGTAAGGCCCGGGGCTGAAGCCCGCGTGTTGCGGAATTCTTTCAGGGGCCTGAAGGCCCTTGCTCCCTCCAAAAGACTGATTTGCGCTTGAGGCGAGACCCACATCTCAGATGCGAGATGTGGGGCACCCAGATTTGGTTCGGCCGCCGGTTTGTTGTTAGTCGAGGTTGTAGGGGATGGGTAGGGCTGGGGTGGTGGTGACTCCTGAGCCGGCTACTGAGCTGCAGCTTGCGGAGGGGCCGCTGGCGCAGTGCCACCAGTTGGCTGTGGCGCTGATGAGGCCGCTGCCGAGGTTGTCGATGCCGATGCCTTTTTCGTTGAAGTCGTTGAAGTGGACGTCGAGGCTGCCGGCGGGGACTTTGAAGGCGATGTTGACGGCTTCATCGGTGAAATCGTTGTTGGAGATGACGATGCCGGTGACGGGGGCGGTGGAGTAGATGTTGATGCCGGTGGTGCCGGGGGTGTGGGCGTCTGCGGTATCGGCGGCGTTGCCGTGGATGTGGTTGCCGACGATCACGTTGTCGTTGAGGTTGATGCCGGGAGCTGGGGCTGGTGCGGATGCGTGGTTGTGCATGGTGACGCCGGGAAGGCCGTTGTCATAGAGGCTGTTGCCGGTGACGACGTTGGCGGTGTTGCTGGTGCCAGGAAAGGGCGCGAAGATGCCGACGCCTGCGCCTGCTCCGGGAAGCAGGAGGCCGTTGTGGTGTGAGAGATTGTTAGAGATGACGTTGTGGCTGATGCCGAAGGGCAGGCCTCCGATGGCGTTGGGATGCGAGGCCATGGTGATGCCGCAGGCGTAGCCGTTGTCGCGGACTTCGTTGTCCTGGATGAGGTTGGAGAAGCTGGGGCCGGTTTCATCGCTGATGAGCATACCGCCGGAGTTGTCTTCGACGAGATTGCGGGCGACGGTGGCATGATCGGTGGACATGAGATGGATGCCTTCGCCGCAGTCCATCTGCTCGCTGGTTTCGAAAGCGGCGATGCCGGGGCATGAGGCTGCGGAGGGAACGAGCGCCTTGTTGTTGTTGTGGATGTGATTGTCGAGGAGGGTGACGTTGGAGGCGTTGGCGACGAGGATGCCTTCGTAGTTGGCGTTGTGGACTTCAAAACCGGCGACGATGACGTTGGCTACTCCGGGAAGTGGCGCGGTGGCCATGCCGTTGATGAAGATGCCGTTCGATTTGCCTGTTGCGTCGATGACGGGTGGTTCAGTAAAGGGCGCGGTGGCAATGAGAGAAAGCGGCTTGGTGATGGTGACTTGCTCGGCGTAGGTGCCGTGGGCGACCTGGATGGTGTCCCCGGGGGCGGCTGCGGCTACTGCGGCGCTGATGGTGGCTTTGCATCCGGACTTGCCGCCGGGATTGACGCAGAGAGTGGCGGCGGAGGCCAGGCTTGCGGAGGCCAGAATCAGAAGGGTGCATCCGGAGATGAGTGCTGGACGGGGGAAGACAATGCTGTAACGCATGGGCGTGCTCCTGTAAATGGTGTGCTTGTTGCGGCTGTGAAGGCGGTTATTTGAAGGGGGATAGATGGCAGGCTTTAAGCCGGAGCGATTCTAGCGTTGGGGGATGGGATTGGCAAAGGGAAAATAAGTTGGGATTGGAAATCCGTGGCGATGCGGCGGGATGCTGCATCCCGCCGCGGGGAAACGATCGAGGCGGGGGCTCAGCCCTGGCTGGTTGCGGATTTGAAGCCGGGGACGCGTTTGATGAGGATGTCGATCTGACCGGCGTGGTGGGAGATGTGCTCGCAGACGTGGAACCACTTGCAGTAGTTGTTGGTGGGGCCCCAGGGCCAGGTTTTGTCGACGGTCATGAGCCAGGCGTCGTCGCGCTTTTTGAATTCGGCGAGTGATTTGGCGCGGACTTCGTCGAGTTTGGCGAGGTAGAAGTCGAGGTCGTGGCCTTTGATCTCTTTGCGGCCTTTGTCGCCGAGCTCCATGGCTGCTCCCCAGGGCTTGTCGAAGGAGTCGCCCAGCTTCTCTGGATCGGCGTTGTCGAAGGTGATGCGCTGGTAGAGGACTTCAGAGGCGGCGAGGTGGAGCAGGAGCGCGCCGATGGAGTTGGCGTTGGGGTCGAAGAGGTAGTCGAGCTGAGCGGGTGTGATGCCTTTGAGATAGCGGGTGGCTGCGGGGCTCATCCAGGTGAGCATGGAGACTAGGGTGCCGATCTGGGGTGAGTAGCCGGGCTTGGGGCCGATGACGTTGATGTCGGCGTCGGGCGTGGGGGCGGCATGGGCAGGTGGGGCGAAGGGCAAGAGGCTAGCTGCGGCTCCGGTGGCGAGGAGGAAGCTGCGGCGGGTTAGTGTACTGCCAGGAATGGTCACGATGGGGGCTCCTTGCGACTGCGTTCCAAGGATACGCTGGCGGGGATGCGCGAGTTCAAGCTTGGAGGACGGACTCTTCTATTTTTCTGGGGGTCCATTGTTGCGCGGCATGGACGAAGGCGTGGAAGAGGGCGCGGCTGAATGCGGATTGATTGTAGGTGCGTTCGGGATGCCATTGGACGGCGATTACCCAGTGATCGGGTGAGGCCAGTTCGACGGCTTCGATCACTTTGTCCTGGGGGGAGATGGCGGAGACGATCAGGTTGTCTCCGGGGCGATGGATCGCCTGGTGGTGGCTGCTGTTGACGTAGAGGTGGCCTGGTTCTTCGCGGAGTTGGATGGCGGAACCGTTGGTGTTATGAGGAGCGCGAAAGGCAGATCCTTCGCTTCGCTCAGGATGACAAGTTTTGGGGACTAGAGCGGCGAGGCGGGTGTTGGGGGTGATTTCTACGGGGTGGGCTTCGAGGATGGTGCGGTCGGGGGCGTGATTGACAGTGGTGCCGACTTGTGTGGGCAAATCTTGATAAAGGGTGCCGCCGCACCAGACGTTGAGGGCTTGCGTACCTTGGCAGATGGCGAGGATGGGCTTGTGGAGGTTGAAGGCGTCCTGGATGAGGAGCTCGTCGACGGCGGCGCGCAGGGGATCGGGCGCGGCGGAGTGAGGGTTGCGGGGCTCGGCGTATTTTTGCGGGTCGATGTCGGCGGGGGAGCCGGGAAGGAGGATGCCGTGGCAGGTGGAGAGGATTTTGGCGACGCGCTGCGGGGACTCGTGGAGAGGGATAGGGATGGGCGTGGCTCCGGCTGAGTGCAGGGCGTGGAGGTATTGCGGGAGGGCTCGGAGGTTGTAGGCGGTGGAGTCCTGGACGTGCTGCGGGCTGGTGGGCTCGGGTATGGCGATATGGACCATGGTTTTCCCCTCGGGGGATTGTAGCGCGTGGAACGAAAGGTTGACGTGTCTCGGGCGAGTTGGTCATTTTTGAACGACCAGAGGAGCAGGGTTTGGGTATGCTCTCGGACGGATGTTGGGCCACGAAACCTTCGTGAGCGAAAAAGGAGATTCTTATGTCTGAGCCTAAGAAATGTCCGAATCCGGCTTGCAGCTGTATTCCTGAAAAAGGTGAAAAGTACTGCAGCGCGCACTGCGAAGGTTTAGGCAAGGGAACAGAGATCGTGTGCCGCTGCGGCCATCATCATTGTGCAGGCGATACTACTGCGGGTTAGCTTTGTGTGCGCTTGCGGCGGAGACGGTAGAAGATGGTCAGTGTGGTCACTGCGCCGCAGGTGATGAGGCTAGCTATCATGCCGAGGATCAGCGAGAGATCGTGCTGATAGACGCCGTGCACTATGCCGATGGCCTGCAGGATGTTGAAACCGCCGAAGGTGACGAGAGAAATGCCTTCGTCGGTTTTCTTGCGCCACACGGCTAGAGCCTGAGGAACGAAGAGCAGGGCGTTGCAGAGCAGGGCCAGGCCGAAGATTACGGCTACGATTTCTTTCATGGTTGATTTTTGCATGGTGGCGGGGATGACGCGGGTGTGCGTCGATCCCACATCTCAAAGGCGAGATGTGGGGCACCCGGCAGCTGACGAAAAGCAGATTCCCTTCGGGAATGACAAACAAAAAAACAAAGGCCGAAGCGAAAGCGGGGTTAGGCTTTGGCGCGGCTTTGGGGGGGAGGAGAAGTTTACGAACTCCAATGAGAGGCGCTGGGATTGGCCGGTGGGGGCGGTTTCCGTCCAGGTGACGGAGCGGGTGTAGGGGCGGTTTTCGCCGGGGCGGTATTTGTCGGTGATGGTGACGCGGATGGAATAGCCCTGCCTGAGCTGCTCGGCCCATTGGGATTCGAGGTTGTGGTAGCTGCCGCCTGAGCCCTGAAAGGCCTCTTGCAGGGGCTTGGGGGCAAAGGTGTTGGTGTTGGCGTTTTGCAGGCCGAGGTTGCGGAGGTCGCCGGGGGCTCCGAACTGGATGCCGATGAGGTGGCCGGCGTGGTCGCCGGTGCCGGAGGAGACGGTGCGCTGGTCGGCGACGACGCGATGGGTCATGACCTGGCCGGGGACGCCGAGTTCTCCGGAGGCTTCTTTGAAGAAGTGGTTGCCGCGGTTGCCGCTGGTGAAGAGGAAGCGATGGCTGATGTCGGGGAGTGTCATGGGGAGTTCCTTTTCGGTGTCATGGTAGCAGAGGATGGTTCCGGCTTTCAGAGGGTGCTGAAAAAGTCGAATTTGCCACGAAAGCATTCCCTCAGCGGCTAAAGCCGCTTTGATTGCATTGGCTTTATGGCGTGGCTGAAGCCACGCCCCTTCAAAACAGCGACTTTTTCAGCATCCTCTTCAGCCCTTTTGCCTATTTCTCGTTCGCTAACCCAGGGCGTTGCACCCCAGCGATGCCCTGGGCCGGGATTTTGTGCGCGCCTTTGGCGCTGGAAAGCCAGGGGCTAAAGCCTCTTCATTAATGACCGCTCTTCAGGGGCATGAATGCCCCTGCTCCCTCCGTGCCATGTGAATATTTATTCGCTATGGCAATGAATGGACGTAGTAGCGGACGCCGGTGGGCCAGGCGCCGGGGTGGTTTTCAAAGCCGATGCGGACGTTGATTTTGGCGTGGTTGTGCTGGCCGGCCTGGATGGTTTCCGGGCCATTTTCTTCGAGTGCGCGGGCGGATTTTTCCGACGGGCGGACGATGGCGACGTGGCCCGGGGTGTGTTTATCGGGGTTCTGGAAGAGGACGAGGACCAGATTGCCTTCGTTGGCGAGGTGCTGGGCTTTGTGCATTTCTGCAACAGGCTTCCATCCTGCTTCGCGGCCTGCGGGGCTGGCGATCCATTCGGCCTGGGCGTTGGCGAGGAGTTGCTGGCCGTGCTCGGGTGGGCGCAGGAGATAAACGCCGAGGCGTTTGGCGGCGGAGGCTGCGAAGGCGCTGCAGTGGGTGTGGTTGCCGGGGCCTTCGTAGTTGGCTCCGCGGTCGGGCTGGCCGGTTTCCCAGTTGATGTGTTCGTTGGCTTGCCAGAGAGATTCTACGTTCATGCTGTCGAGGGTGGCGGCGAGGCGTTGGCCTGCGGGGGTGATGGGGCCGCAGCAAGGGGCGTGCTGCGGGGCGGCGGAGAGAGGCAGGAGGAGGGCTACGGCAAGGGCGAGAAAACGGACGTTCATTGTGGCTCCGGTCTTGCAGCTTTCAGATGGTGTAGCTGGCGTGGCGATCGTGGCACGATTGGGTCTTTCAATCGCGTGAAAAAGCGTTGTGCAATACGGGCCAGCACTGTGTGGATGAGCGGCTGATACTGCTTGGGCAGGATATATCCCGCACTGCGGAAGGCTTCAACGCAATTCCGCTGCGCTTGGAAATTAAGTGCAGGAATCAAGTACGAAGGAGAATGCCATGCAATTCGATTTTTCAAATCCCACAGTCATCATCGTGCTGGTGGTGGCGGTCGTGGCCATTTTGGTTTGTATCGGTCTGGTTGTTGAGCAGGGCAAGAAGAAGAAGGCCCGTCTGCGCGAGCGATTTGGAACCGAGTATGAGCGTGCGGTGATCGAGAGCGGATCGGAACAGAAGGCTGAAGCACGGCTGGCGGAGCGTGAGGCGCGCGTGGAGAAGCTGAAGATCGTGGAGTTGAACGCAGTACAGCGGGAACGGTACCTGGCCGAGTGGAGCGGAGTGCAATCGAGGTTCGTCGATCATCCCAAGGGCGCGCTGGTGGAGGCAGACGAGCTGGTCTCTTCGATCATGAAGGCCCGGGGTTATACGGAAACGGAATTTGAGCGGGCGGCTGAGGATGTTTCGGTGACGCATCCTCGAGTGATTGGGGACTTTCGCGCGGCTCATGCTACGGCGGTGCGCACGGGACGCGGCGAGGCGAGCACGGAAGAGATGCGGACGGCGATGCTGCAGTACCGTTCGCTGTTTGATGAGCTGGTAGGCGCAGGAACGGTAAAGCTGGCGCGGGCCGGAGACTGATGGCTTCCGTTAAAGGGCGTTGGGGTCGACTAGCGTGACTTGGTTGTAGGTGCCGGCCAGGGCTCCGTCGGCGATAGTGAGGTTGGCGGGCAGGTAGGTGAGGGCGTACTGGACGCGGATAGCTACGCTGTTGGAGACGTTTGCGGTGGTGGCGATGGGGCGGTGGAACTGGGCGCCATCTACCGGTTTCCAGGATTCGTTGATGGCGTCGAGGGCGAATTTAGCCGGCAACGTACCGTACTGGGCGAGGACGGTGGGGTCGAAGGCGAGGCCGAGGGCCTGGGCTTTGGAGAGCATATAGCCCATGGTGATGTCGCAGAGGCGGGTGCCGGCGTCGGCGGATTGGCCTTGCTGGAGTCCGCCGCCTACATCGCCGTGGCAGCCGGAGAACCAGACTTGTTCGATGGTTTGACCGGGATTGGGCGGGTTGGGTTCTTTCCAGAGAGTGGCGGGGAATTGAGGCCGGGCTTCGTCGATGGCCAGGCAGTGATAGGCATTTTTGACGTCGGGGTGGAGGCCGGTGTCGAGGAACTCGTACTCTTGCTCGATGCCGCCGAAGATGGCGGGGATGCCGAGGGAGCCTACGGTGTCCCAGACGCCGATCATGGCGATGGTGGCATTGGTGAGGTTGCAACTGCCGAGTTGAGCGAGCATGGCGGCGCGGTTGTCGGAGTCGCGATAGGCGGCGAAGGCCTGGGCGACGCAGTCGTCGGTGAATGAGCCAGACGGCAGGCCGCAGTTGGCGATCATGCCGGCGAGAGAGCGGGCGGTGTAGGCTCCGCGGCTGAAGCCGAAGAGGTAGATCTGGTCGCCGGCTTCGTAGACGTGGGCGATCTTGGTGTAGGCGTCGGTGATTTTCTGGTTGAGGCCCACGGCGAAGGCTCCCTGGAGAACGCGGGCGAGACCGGCGGCGTCCGCGCCTATGCCGTCGTCGTAGAAGGTGACCTGGTCAGAGGTGACGAGGAGAGCCTTGTAGAGACGGTAGACGTTGGTGCTGCTGAGGGGGGTCTGCCAGGTTCCGTCGCAGCAGAAGACGATTCGTTTGGACATGGGCGTGCTCCTGATGGTCGCGTCGTTTGTACCATACCGAGGGTGGGAAGTCGATGGAAATGGAGAAAGGCCCGGGGCTGAAGCCCTTGTGATTTGGCGTCTTTTCAGTGGCTTGAGAGCTATTAAAGCTCAGGCTGCAAGTGCGCAAGTGTGTGCGACCAGCTCATCCAGCAGGAAGGCAGCATTCCCTCGGCGGCTAAAGCCGCGTAGATTTGACTTGTCCTGCGGCGCGGCTGAAGCCGCGCCCTTTCAAATGACGCGAAGGATGGGAAATCGAGATGAACATACATGGGATGTTTGCGCAGCCGGTGGATATGCGGAAGATCAAAGAATCGATGCGTGCTTCGTGGATGGCTGGCGATTTTGGGGTGGTGGCGAAGACGATTGCCGGTGGGGCAGAACAATTTGTGGGACGGCTGCCGATTACGCCGGGAATGCGGCTTTTGGATGTGGCTTGCGGGACGGGGAATACTGCGATTCCTGCTGCACGGCTGGGGGCGGTGGTGACGGGGGTTGATATTGCGCCCAATCTGCTGGCGCAGGGTCGGGAACGGGCGGCGGCTGAGGGATTGGAGGTGAGCTTCGATGAGGGTGACGCGGAGCAACTGCCGTACGACGATGGTTCGTTCGACGCGGTGGTGACGATGTTTGGCGCGATGTTTGCGCCGCGCTACAAGCTGGTGGCTGCGGAGATGGCGCGAGTGTTGAAGTCGGGCGGATTGCTGGCAATGGCTAATTGGAATCCGGAGAGTTTCTCGGGACAGATGTTCAGGTTGGGGAGCAATTACGTTGCGCCGCCGCCGGGGATTGCGCCGCCGGTGATGTGGGGTGACGAGGCGACGGTTCGGGAGCGGCTGGAACCGCATTTCTCGGAGATTCGGACGGAGCTGATTCCGATCGATTTCGATATGGCAACGAATGCGGCGGGGGCCGTGGCTTTCTTCCGGAAGTATTTTGGGCCTACGCAGATGGCTTTCAGCCGGTTAGATGAGGATGGGCAGACGGCGTTTGCGCTGGATCTGGAGGCTCTTTGGGCGGGGGCGAATGTGGCGGAGGATAAGGAGAATCGGGTTTTAATTCGGAATAAGTATTTGCAGGTTACGGCGGTGCGGAGTTAGGCAGTGTGAGTGTGAAAAGCAAGTACAAAAGTGGGTCCTTCGCTTCGCTCAGGATGACGAGTCTGTTTTATTACAGGTCATTTTTCTGAGGGCAATTCTTGTCTTCAGTGGAAACGTCTTGACATTGGGGGCGGGGTGATTTCCTATGCCGGGATGCGAAGGATGATCGATATTCGTGTCGCTGGGGGATTGCGGCTGGCTGGGGTTGGACTGGCTGCGGGAATGTGTTTGCTGGCTGCGGGGTGCCTGGGGCCGGAGGCGAAGCATAGTGCGGCGCTGTCGGCGGCGACGGCTCCGGTGGTGGATGCAGCGGAGAAGGCGTATACCGATGCGAACGCGATTCACGATTTACGCGTGGATTACGACGCTGCCTCGGAGTTTGACCGGACGGATGCGGTGTATAACCCACGTAAGATCAAGCCGCTGCTTTCGGAGAGTGATATCGATGTGCGGCTGGCGGTGCTGAAGGCGCTGCAGTGCTATGTGAAGGAGCTTTCGGCGATTACCGAGGGCACGGAATCGAAGGAGCTGGATGAGGCTTCAGCATCACTCGCGACGAGTTTGACGGTGCTGGGGAATAAGTTTCTGCCCGCTGGGTCGGAGTCAGAGACGGCGACGATTACGACCGACGGGCAGTCGGTGACGGAGACGACAACGACGGCGGCGAATGCCATTTCAACGAAGAATCAGAACCGGATGAGCGTGGCGATCAACGCGCTGGGGCAGTTCCTGACGAGCCGGAAGATCAAGAAAGAACTGCCGGGAATTGTCGCGAAGATGGATCCGCAGATTGAGGCGCTATGCACGACGCTGGCGAACGAGGTTGTGGCGCTGAAGAGCGAAGAGAAGATCGACTTCGACTTCATGATTAACCAGCAGACGCTTTTTCTGCGTGAGAACAAGACAATGGATGCGGGCGAGCGGCGCAGGTTGATCATGAAGCTGCCGGAGATTGTGCGCAGGCAGCGGACGGCCGATGAGCAGCTGGATGCACTGAAGGGCGGATTGGGCAATCTGGTCATGACCCATCATGCGTTTGCCGCAGCCGAGCAGGGAAACAATCCGGGATCGATTTCATCGTCGTTGAGCGATTTGTCGGCTGCGGGCGGGAATCTCGGAAAGTATTATGCTTCGCTGAACGCGAAATAGCGAACCGGTACTGAACCACAAGGATTTCCAGGAGGAGCCGTGAGCACGACGCCAGATATGCCCAGCATGCCAGGACCCGAACAACCGGCGATTCCGCTTGCGCCGGCGGTGCGCACAGCATATGAGGAGCTCTATAGCCACTACGAGGAGGCGATCGAAAATACCGACGACACGGCGCTTGAGTCCTCACTGATGGATTCGCAGCTGGCGGTGTCCAAGATTATTTCCCTCGACAATGCGGCCATCATCCAGAAGGATAGCGCGTCGTTTGCTGCGGTGCTGAAGCAGATCGGAATCGCCAACAAGGGATTAACCGATTTGCAGGCGCAGATTGCCAAAGTGGCGGGAAATATTGCCAAATACGCTACGATCGTGAGCGGGATCAACAAGGTGCTTTCGATGGTGCCTGATATTTAAAAGACGGATCGTCGTTTGGGACTAATCGGACCAGCCGGGCTAATCGGGCTAGTCTGGGAGTAGAGTAAGTCTGCGGGCTCACGCATTCAGCAATCGTAAAGGGATGAAGTTCGCGCTGCCGATGCGAGCGGATATGTGCGTCTCCGCGCAATGAAGGAATGAGCGGTGTATGCCCAAAACATTGATTGACGGGGAGGGCGAGATGGCTCGCCGCATCCGCGCGCATGATTGGGCCGCGACGCCGATCGGCACCATCGATGGCTGGTCGGAGACGTTGATTGCGACGGTGAATCTGATGCTGCATTCGCCGTTTCCTACGATTGTGTCGTGGGGACCGGAGATGGTGTTCCTGTACAACGACGCGGCGATACCGACGCTTGCGGGGAAACATCCGGAGGCGTTGGGGAAGTTATATTGCGATGTGTTCGTGGAAGCGTGGGGCCTGGTGTGCGACGACCTGGAGGCGTGCTATCTGCGCGGCGAGACACCAGTGCGGGATAACATGTTCATTCCCATTTTGCTGAATGGAGTGGTTGAGGATCACTACTGGAATTATTCGCTGATACCGGTGTATGAGAATGGCCGCATTGCGGGAATTTACGATGCCTATCGGAACACGACCGATGTGGTGATGGGAGTGCGCAGGCTACGCGAGAGCGAGACGCGGCTGAAGCTGGCGGCGGAGGTCGCGAAGCTGGGCATTTTCGTGTGGGATGTAAGAAACGGTGTGGCGAGCTGGGAAAACGAGCGCATGTATGAGGTGTTCGGGCGGCCACGCGAGAAGGGACCACTGAATGCGGAGTCGTTCATGCAGGAGGCTATTCATCCCGATTCGCTGACGGAGTTTCAGGAAGCCTCCAAAGCGATGATGAGCACGGGAGGGGTCTTTCACTTTGAGGGGATGATTCGGCGGGGAGATGGATTGGTGAGCTGGATTGAGATCACCGGCCGTCTTGAAATGGGGGAGGACGGCCAGGCGGAGCGCATGCTGGGCACGGTGCGGGATGTGACGCACATCAAGAAAAGCGAGGCGGCGCTGCGGACTTCAGAGAAGCTGGCGGCGGTGGGCAAGCTGGCGGCTTCGATTGCGCATGAGATCAACAACCCTTTGGAATCGGTAACTAATTTGTTGTATCTGGCGCAGACCAGCGACGACCTGGCGCAGGTGCGCGCGTTTCTGGAGATGGCGGATGGAGAACTGCGCCGGGTTGCGGTGATCAGCAACCAGACGCTTCGTTTTTACCGGCAATCGACCTATCCCACGATGGTGCTGGGGCGGGATCTTTTGGAAGGCGTATTGACGATCTATCAAGGGCGGCTGGCGCAATCAGCTATCAAGGTGGAAATGCGCATGCGGGCGAATGTGCCGGTGATGTGTTTCGAGGGTGAGATACGCCAGGTGTTGAACAACCTGGTGGGCAATGCGCTTGACGCGATGGCTTTACAGGGAGGCCGTCTGCTGGTGCGCACGCGCAACGCCACCGATTGGCAAAGCGGAGGAAAGGGATTGGTGCTGACCGTTGCCGACACAGGCGAAGGAATGAGCGCCAAGGTGCGAGGGAAGATCTTCGAGCCCTTCTTCACGACCAAAGGTATGGGCGGGACAGGGCTAGGGCTTTGGGTCAGTGAGGATATTGTGAAGAGGCATGGCGGCAGGTTGCGGGTGCGGAGCCGGACTGGGACTACGGAGAGCGGGATGCGCGGGGGTGGGACGGTTTTTACGTTGTTTCTGCCGTTTGAAGCTTTGCCGTGATGGGTGTGGGATTGGCGGGAAGGACTAACAGGAAAAATAAATACAAAAGTGGTCCTTCGCTTTGCTCAGGATGACAAGTTCTGTTGTTCGGGAGAGATCGACTTGGCGGGTATCGCGCTGACGCCACCTGAGGTTTGGTGTGGCTGAGAGTTGTGGAATCCCACCTTAACCGCACAGAACGCGGTGAAGGTGGGGCACCCGGCTATGTGCTGTCTGCGAAAAACGGATTCCCTTCGGAAATGACAAACCAGAAAAGCAAATACAAAAACAGATCCTTCACTTCGTTCAGGATGACAATTCTTTGTTTCGGTAGCGCGCCCGGTCGGGCAGCACCAACGTCGAGATCCCCAGCGCCACCACAATCCCCAGCAGCACCCTCTTTACATAGAAGTTCTAGTGGTGTAGGCTTTGCTTCCATAGATGTTCGAGTGGAGGGATGAGCTGCGTGGTGAAGAAGACGGAACCGAATGCGGAGATGTTGAAGGGGACGCTGGACATGATGATCCTGCGCACGCTGGTGACGGGGGATGCGCATGGGCACACCATCGCCAAGGTGATCGAGCGCAGCTCTGAAGATGTGCTGGAGGTGGAGCAGGGATCGCTCTATCCGGCGCTGCACCGGCTGGAGGATCGCAAGTGGGTTTCGTCGTATTGGGGGGTGAGCGAGAACAACCGCAAGGCCAAGTTTTACAAGCTGACGGCGCTGGGGAAGAAGCAGCTTGTGCATGAGACGGCGCGGTGGCGGCAGATGGCGCGGGCCATTGCGCTGGTGATGGGCGAGACGGTTCCGGAGGTTGAGCTATGAGCTGGTTTCGGCGGCGGAAGGCGGATGCGGAAGTGGTCGAGGAGATGAAGTCGTATCTCGCCGAAGAGATGGATGAAAACATCGCGCTGGGGATGTCCGCGAAGGAGGCGCGGCGGCGAGCTTATGTGAAGCTGGGGCATCCGCAGCAGATGCGGGAGAGGTTGTGGCGGCAGAACACGATTGCGCTACTGGATAGCGTGTGGCGCGACTTGAGTTATGCGGCGCGGACGCTGCGGCGGTCGCCGGGATTCACGGTGGTGGCGGCGCTGGTGATGGCGCTGGGGATTGGCGCGAATGTGGCGCTGTTTGCGGTAGTGCGGAGTGTGTTGCTGAATCCGCTGCCGTACCGGGAGCCGGTGCAGTTGTATTCGATCTTCGAGGATGGGACCGATCATCCTGGGGTTAATCAATACCTGCCGGTGGATGCGGGGAGCTTTGGGGATTGGAAGAAAGCTGCGATCGGAACGGCGGAGATGGCGCTGGTTTCGCCGTGGCAGCAATACAACGTTTCGGCAGAAGGTGGGAAGCTGCCGGAGCAGGTGGATGCGGCTTGGTGCTCATGGAATTTCTTTCCGACGCTGGGCGTTGCTCCGATGCTGGGACGCGGATTTACGGAGACGGATGACCGGCAGGCGGCTGCGGCTACGGTGGTTCTTTCGAACGCTTTCTGGAAGCGGCGATATGGGGGTGATCCTTCGGCGATCGGCAAACAACTGTGGATGGATGCCAAGCCTTACACAGTGATTGGGGTGATGCCGGAGTCGTTTGTGTATGCGGGATCGATGGCGGGAAATACGGCGCAGGTGTGGACTTCGGTGTGGCATGATGCGCCGGCGGAGCTAATGCGGGAGTATGGCGATCATGAGTTCATTGCGATTGCGCGGCTTAAGACGGGAGCTACGCTGACCGGCTTGCTGAGCCAGTTGAATGCGGTGCAGAGGCAGATCAAGATCGATCACCCGGAGGCTTCAACGCATGACATGGTAACGGGAAGAACGATGCTGGACGATGCGGTGTCGGAGTACCGGACTTCGCTGTGGGTGCTACTGGGGGCGACGGGGTGCGTACTGCTGATTGCGTGCCTGAATGTGGCGAGTTTGCTGGTGGCGCGGACGGCGGCGCGGAGCAAAGAATTGGCGATTCGCGCGGCGCTGGGCGGAGGACGCTGGCGGCTGCTGCGGGAGCGGCTGATGGAGAGTTTTCTGCTCTCGATGATGGGTGGCGCGGCGGGCATCGGGATGGCGTGGGGCGCGTTGGAGTGGCTGGTGAAGATGCGTCCTGAAATGAACCGGGTGGAGGCGATAGCGATTGATGGGGTAGTGGCTGCGTTCACCGTGGGGATGGTGGTGTTGTGCACTTGCTTTGCTGGATTGATTTCTGCGTTGAGCGCCGACCGGAAGGAGATTCTGAGCGGGTTGCAGGAAGGGCAGCGCGGGCAGAGCTCGGGTAATGCGCGAGCGGGGTTGCGCAAGGGGCTGCTGGTGCTTGAAGTCGGGCTTACAGTCGTGCTGCTGGTGGGCGCTGGCCTGCTGCTGAAGAGTTATCAGCGGCTGAAGAATACCGACCTGGGCGTACCGGTGGACAATGTGCTGACGATGCACTTCAACCTGCCGGATGTGCGGTACAAGCAGGCTACGCAACAGGTGGCGTTCATGGAGCGGCTGATCGAGCGGGTGCGCGCCTTGCCGGGAGTGCAGGCGGCGGGGCTGGTGAGCTCGGCCCCCGGACAGGGATGGGGCGGGGACCGCATCATGAGCGTGGTGGAGCATCCTCCGATGCCTAAGGGCCAGGGGCTGGACATTATGGTGCGCGGGGCGGAGCCGGGGTATTTCAAGGCGATTGGGATGCGGCTGCTGCGGGGGCGCTATTACAGGCTGGATGAGCGGCTGGAGCGGGCGCATGTGGTTGTGATCGACGAGGCTGCGGAGAAGCTTTGTTTTCCTAACAATGAAGATCCGATTGGAAGACATCTGCGGATTGGTACAGACAACGCGAGTGCAAGCGATGCTCCGCAGGGCTATGAAGTGGTGGGCGTGGTGAGCGATACGCGGTGGGTAATTTCTGAGCCGGTGCATCCGACGCTCTTCTGGCCGATTTACGGCAACGACTATAGCAGCGCGACGGTTGTGGTTCGATCGACGCGCGATGTGGAGAGCCTTGCTGTGCCGGTGCAGAAGGTGATTGGAGCAATGGATGCCGATCTGCCGGTATCAGGCGTGATGACGCTACGGGAGACGATTGGGAAGACGACGCTGGGATCGGAGTTCGACTCGGTGCTGGTGCTGGGGTTTGCGGTGATTGCGCTGGTGCTGGCTGCGGCGGGATTGTACGGCGTGCTGGCTTACCTGGTGACGCAGCGGACGAGTGAGATTGGGATTCGCATTGCGCTTGGTGCGCAGCGCGAGGGGGTGCTGCGGCTGATGCTGATGGATGGACTGCGTCCGGCGCTGGTGGGGCTGGTTGTGGGGCTTGCTGCGAGTGCGGTGGTGGTGCGGCTAATTCGATCCATGCTGTATGAGACCGAGCCGCTGGATGCGCAGGTGTTTGGGATTGTGGCTGCGATTTTGCTGGTGGTGGCGGGGGTGGCTTGTCTTGCGCCGGCCTGGCGGGCTTCTCGGATGGATCCTATGCGGGCTTTGCGGATGGAGTAGGCGAGAGGCAGTGTGAAGTGTGAGTGTGGGGTTAGCGCGCTGCGTGCTTTGACGAGTTTAGCGGTTTCTGCTGCGCACGAAGGCGGGTAGGTGGGTCCTTCGCTTCGCTCAGGATGACAAGGTTGTGGATGAAATGGGTCGTTCGCTGTACTCGGGATGACAAGACTTGCTATTGGATGAGTTATTAGGAGCGGCTATGCGATGGCGTGGATGGTTGCGGCGTGGGCGGGCTGATGAAGAGTTGGCTGAGGAGATGAAGTCTTTTCTTGCGGAGGAGACGGATGAGAATCTGGCGCGGGGGATGTCTGCCGATGAGGCGCGGCGGCGGGCCTTTGTGAAGCTGGGGAATCCGCAGCTGGTGCGGGAGAGGCTGTGGCGGCAGAACACGATTGCGGTGCTGGATGGTTTGGCGCGCGATTTGAAGTTTGCGGCACGGGGGTTGCGGCGGTCGCCGGGATTCGCGGTGATTGCTGTGATGGTGATAGCGCTGGGGATTGGCGCGAATGTGGCGCTGTTTACGCTGGTGCATTCTGTGCTGCTGAAGCCGCTGCCGTTTCGCGAGCCTGAGCGTTTGGTGATGGTGTACGAGCGCGGCGTGGTGGTGGACGATGCCGAGTCGGGGTTTAATTCGGTGGCGGCGGGGAGTTTTGCGGAGTGGAAGAAACTGAATCACTCCTTAGACGACATGGCCATTTCGGGCGAGGCGCAGTTAAACCTCGCGGGAACGGGAGCCGATCAACTGCCCGAGAAGATACACGGGGTGAATTGCTCATGGAATCTGCTGCCGCTGCTGGGGGTGAGGCCAGCGCTGGGACGAGGCTTCAATGTGGCGGACGATATGCACTCTGCTAACCCAACGGCGATGCTGAGCTGGGGATTGTGGAAGAGACGGTTTGGGGGTGACGCGGGGATTGTGAACCGGAGCATTCATCTGAATGGGATTGCGTACACGGTGATTGGAGTGTTGCCGGCGTGGTTTGTGTTTCCAGAAGATCCGACTGCGCAATTGCTGACGCCGGTGTATCACGACAAGCCGGAAGAGGTGATGGCGTCGCTGGGGAATCACCAGTTTCAAGTGCTTGGGCGATTGAAGGACGGAGTGACGGCGGAGCAGGGCGCGGCGGAGCTCTCGGTGATATCGAGGCGGCTGCATGATGCGCATCGGGAGAATGCGTTGGTGGGCAAGGGGTCGGCGGTGCGTCCTCTGCTGGAGGACATGACCGTGGATTTGCGCACGCCGCTGTATGTGCTGCTGGCGGCAACGGGATGCGTGCTGCTGATTGCGTGCCTGAATGTGGCGAATCTGCTGGTGGCGCGGGCGGCGGCGCGGCAGCGGGAACGTGCGATTCGGCTGGCTCTGGGCGGCGGACGGTGGCGGCTTTTGAAGGAACAACTGATGGAGAGCCTGCTGCTGGCTGCGGGAGGGGGCGCGGCTGGATTGGCGCTGGCCTATGCGGCGGTGGAATGGCTGCTGCGGAGTCATCCTGATTTGAGCCGGGCGGAGGCGGTGCATTTCGATGGGGCGGTGGTGGTATTCGGCGTGGGGTTGATTGCGCTGTGCGGGGTGCTGGCGGGAGTGAGTGGGGCAATCGGAAATACGGGTGGAAACGCAGGGGAAAATGCGCTGGGAGGATTGCGGGATTCTTCGCGTACGCAGAGCGCGGGGCGGGGACAGGTGCGGCTGCGGATGACGCTGCTTGCTGTGCAGGTGGGGTTGACGGTGGTGTTGCTGGTGGCGGCGGGACTGCTGCTGAAGAGCTATGCGCGGTTGCGCTCTTCGGACATGGGATGCATGACGGAGAATGTGTTGACGATGCGGATTGGATTGTTCGGAGCCCGGTACAACGAACCTTCGCAGAGGGTGAACTTCTATAGTGAGCTGTTGACGCGGGTGCGGGCGCTGCCGGGTGCGGAGGCGGCTGGTTTTGTGCAGGCTGTGCCGGGGCAGGGCTTCTGGGGAGATGGAGGCTTTAGCGTGTTGGAGCATCCGCCGCTACCGCCGGGGCAGATGCAATTGGCGATGTATCGATGGGCCGATCCGGGATATTTCGAGGCGATGGGGATTCCGTTGCTGCGGGGGCGGACACTGAGTGCTGATAAGAGGCTGGAACGCGCGGATGAGGTGGTGACCAGCAAGTCATTTGTGGATGCATATCTACCGGGCGAAGATCCGTTGGGCAAGCATCTGCGCATTGACGATCGCAATCTTGAAATTGTGGGTGTAGTGGGCGATACACGATATATTCCTTCGGAAAAACCGGCGCCTACGGAATATCTTTCGGTGCTGTGGGGGCGGGGAAACAATGGAACACTGGTGGTGCGATCAAGCCGGGGTGTGGAGGGGCTGGCGCTGCCGGTGCAGCGGGTAGTGCAGTCTCTGGATCGGGATCTGGCGATGAGCGATGTGTTGACGATGGATCAGTTGCTGGGCAAGTCGACGGCTGGGCCGGAGTTGAACTCGATTGTGGTGTTGGGGTTTGGCGGGATTGCGCTGCTACTTTCGGCGGCGGGGCTGTATGGGGTGCTGGC
>Ga0206868_10162_pt1 | contig 19384 bp, 16 predicted proteins | sample Alteio_BWOrgCont_38_FD_152901 | JGI IMG/M metagenome (GOLD analysis project Ga0206868, IMG submission 152901) | Enriched cells from forest soil in Barre Woods Harvard Forest LTER site, Petersham, Massachusetts, United States -... | ecosystem: Environmental > Terrestrial > Soil > Temperate forest >... | reverse complement strand
GGAGAAGACTTCGGATACTTAGTTTGGCGTAAAAGAAATTGTTGTGCATTTTAAGGAGAAAAAATGGGGAAAATGAAGAAAATGAAAAAAATTAACCGTGATAATGTGAGTGATATTTGGAAGATGCGACATTTAACAGTGGAAGATTTTTTATCTGAAATTTCAAAACGCTCTGATCTGAAATTTTTAATCACAGCAGTAGGTGCATTGTGGATTATGAGTACAGTTGTTGCATTAACGATAGGTGCAAATGTGATTTATTACTTATGTCGCCTATTTCGTTTGGTTTTAGGATAAGGAGGAATTGTATGAATATAAAAAAAAACATATTAAAAATGCCTGCTTGGAAAGCATTTATTTGTTTAATTTTAATAATGTTTGGCTTGGGAGTCGTGCTTGAAGAAATATTATCTCATACCGTATTTCATGTATTTGATCGAATGATACTGAAAATGGAAAATGAAAAAATTGCTGATTCGAATGATATGGATGATATCAGCAAGAGCGAACAACAAGAGAATTGCAAAAAATATCAGTGGTTGTTGGAGGAAAAAGCCGACCTACGAAAACGAGAAACGCAAGGTCAAAAAGCATCTGACATAGATTATTGGTCAATGCAACTTCATGAGAAAGATATTAATTTTGCGATAGAACATCATCAACTTAACCTTGCTCAATGTGAGAAATCACTTAAAGGGCAAATAAAATGATGCGGATATTTTCTATAATGGCTTTGTGTGTCATAGCCACTTTTACAAGAGCAAATGATGATACGCGATCATTTATCGCAGATGCTAAATTGAATGAAGCAAAGCAATTACAAAATTATACGCAATTTGCAATTGAAGCAAAACAACATGAAAGTAGTGTGACAGCACCTTATTTAGCAGAAGCAAAACTAGATCAGACCAAGTCTGATCAAATATTAAATGACCATCAACCAAGTGATAGTGATATAAAAAAATATTCTCCAGCAATCCTATTTGTTTCATTTTCAATGTCTGATGAAAGTATTGCGTCATATCTACGTAATGCTAAAAAAATTCATGCCAGTGTCGTTATTCGTGGATTAATTAATAATTCATTTAAAGATACTTTTTTAAAAATGACATACATTGTTAAACAGGCTGGCGGCGGCGGTGTTGAGCTTAATCCTTCCGTATTCAAAAAATTCTCTATTTCTCGTGTTCCAGCGGTTGTTGTCTTGCCTTCCAATATAAATGTGAGTTCTTTAAATACGCCATTTAAAAAAACAGATTTTGATGTTGTTTATGGAGATATACCTCTCTATGACGCTTTGAAAACAGTCAGAGATCATGGGGTTGTTTCAAGACAAAAAGCAGATGAATTATTATCCTTGTTGAAGGATTCATTTCATGCGTAGATTAATAATGACTTTAATAATTATTTTATTTGTTAACACAGTTTATGCTGACGATATTCAGTCAATTGTTAATCAAACACTTGCGCAAAGTGATTCGTTAAAAAATGATTCATACAATCATATTAAAAACTTTAATCCTAGTTCAGCATTTAATAATTATTCATCAAACCCGAGTCAAACACAATATTATGGTGGAGTGACACAATCTGATACTACAAAGCTCAATAATGATGCGATAAATGCACTCACTTCAACGGATGCTGGAAGTACTGTTGCAAGTAGTGTTAATAGCCATCCTAAATTTGTAATCAGCCAAAATAATGCAGATATAAGTCATTCTCAACTTATTCAAAGTGATGCTGATAATATTATACATGGTATCACTGATCGATATGTTGACTGTAAATCCACTCAAGTATGCAGCACAACTTTCCAACAAAAGATATGCGAAGAAGCACCGGAAAGTATTTTTCAATCATGCAAAAAAATACTCAATATTGACATGTTTCCTCATGAAGCAATCACTCACTATACTTTGAGCGTGCATGTCTCGACTGATGATCATAAGTATGCTGGGGTAAATATGAATGCTGTCACAGGTCATGTTAACTTTATCGGGCCGCATGATACGTCGGTAACCTTTAATGATCGATTACCAGGTAATCTAAATTGTAATGGATTGCAAGGTTCTGTCACTCAATTTAATGGTAATGCACATTTAGACTATATCCATTTTCCTACGTGCGAAAATGGAATGGCTTTAGACTTCCATGTGTCATCATCAAGAAGAATCAATTTAGATATGCAAGTAGATGTGATGTCTAAAGTGATCACTTACGATGTTAAAGATCGATGGGTTGAAAATTGTGATGGTCTGTTACATGAACCAAGCTGTATGTTTAAATCTAAAATTTGTGATCAAACAAAATCCACTCGAACGTTTCAGGGTATTCCTGTAACACGTGATTGCTGGGGAGAGACTTACAGTTACACTTGTCATGGTGGAAGTGGTTCAGGAAACTGTAAACCGTTACAAGATCAAGGCTGTGAGCAGATTAACTCTTTATGTAAATCAAAGAAGGACAATAACTGTACTCTTTACCAACAAACATACCAATGTCCTGTACAGTCATGTTCATCCTCAGTCAATGTAACATGTGGGGACGGGGGAACTTATTGTTTAGACGGTAATTGTGTCGATCACAGTTATAAACAGAGCCAGGATTTTGCGAAGGGGATTTCTGCATTATCTGCTGTGGCAGATGCATCGAAGCAACTAGACCCAAGTTCTCTTACTATCTTTGCAGGACATTCTTCTGAATGCAGCGAGATCCCCGTTGGCTTTAGTAATTGCTGCACTGAAAAAGGGTGGGGGCAGGATGCAGGTCTAGCACATTGTCCAATGGAAGCAAAAAAACTTCATGAAGCACGTGAACAAGGTGTGGTAGTGAAAGTGGGTCGTTATTGCTCTGGCTCTGAACCATTTCCATGTCTTGAACACTCCCAAGTATTTTGTGTATTCAATTCCAAATTAGCGAGAATCATCCAAGAACAAGGCCGTTCAGGTCAGTTAGGAATTAATTTTGGTTCAGGGAAAAGTCCGAATTGCTTAGGAATTACTCCTGATCAATTGAAATCAATCGATTTAAGTAAAATCGATTTTCAAGACTTTTATGCTGACATTAATGCTAAAAAACCTGACATAAACCAAATACAACAAACTATCCAGAAACATGTTCAACAATTCCAAAATGCGGGGCAAGTAAATGGCTAAATATCTAATCATGGTATTAAGTTTATTTTGTTCGGCAACTGCATTTTCTAATGACTATTATTCTCAACATGAAACGGGTTGGTATTGGTTTGATGACCCTCTGCAAACTCAAAGAAAAAATAGTACGGAACAACCGAAGAAAGAAAGTGATCCAACTAAAATGGTTGAGTATTCTAGGAAAATATTAAAAGAATCTCTTGATAAAGCAATTATTGATCCTACTCCTGAAAATGTAGAACGTTACATTGCATTACAAAATCAAATGAGTGAAAGAGCAAATAAATTTGCTAACACTTGGCAACAAGTTATTTTAAATCATCCAGAATTAAATTACTCCATTTCTCATCCAACAAATAATGTAGCATTACAGGTTTATCATGAGAATGAATCAAAAGAAAAAGATGTAGCACTTGATCAGTTTGCAGAACATTCAGGGTTGTTTTTCTTTTATCGTAGTACATGTCCATATTGCCAACAATTTGCGCCTATTTTAAAGCGTTTTGCAGAAGCGCATCACATTGTGGTTATACCAATTACAATGGATGGTATTTCATTACCTGAATTTCCTGAATCGAAACAAGATAGCGGTCAGGCTGAAAAATTTCATGTAACAGTAGAACCCTCACTTTATGCAGTTGATCCTTTAACACAAAGAGCCTATCCGGTCGCATTCGGTCTTACGAGCGAAACGGAATTACAAAATAATATTTATAACATCATGACGCATTATCAGGCAGGTATTCCATGAAAAAATTCGTCATCTCACTATTATTGATGCTATTTTCAATTCCATCATTTGCAGATGTAAACAGCGATCTTAATAATTTCTTTGATGGTTTAGGAATGGCGACAAATGTAACCGCGCCCCATGCTTATCAAGGTCAGCAAGCGGGGTATTACAGCGGCGGGAGTCTCTTTTCAAGGAATGCTGTACGTAGCGTTCAATTGGTACAGGTCGATTTACCAAGTTTTCGCGCTGGTTGTGGCGGAATTGATGTATTTGCAGGTGGATTCTCATTTATTAATAGTGATGAATTAATTAAAACAATGCGTAATGTGATGAATAATGCAAAAGGTTATGGAATGTTACTTGCATTAGAAGAAGTCACTCCTCAGATTGCCAATGGCATGAAATATATTCAAGACATGGCTAATAAAGTTAATCAAATGAATATCAACTCATGTGAAGCAGCTGAAGGATTAGTGGGAGGAGCATGGCCACGAACGAGAGCCGCGCAGCAACAAGTCTGCCAGGATGTAGGAAATAGTACGGGCATGTTTTCGGACTGGGCGGAATCGCGCCAAGGCTGCACATCTGATGGTCTAGCTAACAATTTTGATAGTACGATGAAGGCGGGCGCTTCTAATCCGCAATATAAAAATCTTGTACTCGATAGCGGAAACATTGCCTGGAAAGCACTCCAAGCTAATAACTTGGTGAATGGTGATCAACAGTTTGCCGAATTATTAATGTCGTTATCAGGCAGTATCATTATACAAAGAAATGGTGCTGGCAAAAGTGCAACCACGAGTTTTAAAAGCTTAGGATCACTCGCAAATAACTCTTCATTGTTAAAAGCAATTCTTTATGGAGATAACGCAACATTTTATAAATGTGATGAGCCTACTCAATGCCTTAATCCAACCAAACAAACTATTACGATAGCTCAAGCTTCAGGCTTGAAAAGCCAAGTTGAGAAAATGTTAAACAGTATAAATCAAAAAATTATTTCCGATCAGACACTCTCTAATCAAGAAATTGGATTGCTCCAATCCACTCGAATTCCAATTTATAAAATTCTCGCTGTACAAGCGGCTTATCAAAAAGACCCTAACATTTTAAATGTTGAAAATTATTCTGACATTATAGCCACAGATATTCTATTTCAATACTTACAAGAAAATTTAGCATTGGTTAGAGCATCAGGAAGCTCATTACAGTATCCAATCGAAATAATGACCCAATTTAATACAGGAATTAATCAAGCCATGACCGATGTGAGGGCTCAAGAAAGAAATGCAGAAGCACAAGTATCAAGTGCTATGCAGTTGATAGAACAAACACAAGTGATCGAGAAAATGCTATCAGGACAGTTATCGGTTCAGCTTGGTAACTCACTGACTTGGGCCAGATCATTGCGTTAGTTATGTGGAGATAAAGAAATGTCGCTTACATTACCGATTTATACAATAGGTTCAGGTGACTTATTAGTAGAAGTATTCAATGCAGTGGCTGCGGTATTTAATAATACATCTGGAATAGTAGCTGTAACACACCTGGCCATTATGCTTGGAGGAATATGTGCTGTTTTCCAATTTACTAAAACTCGTGATCTCCATGCGCTCATGCGCTGGGCAGGACTTTATGTATTAGTTACTTCACTGATGTTGTATCCCAAAGCAGATATTGAAATTGTAGATCGTACGGACATAAAGCCTCGTCCTGTAGATAATGTCCCTCTTTCTCTTGCAGTTTTTGCTAGTTTTACAACTCGCATAGGACTGGGGATGGCTGAAATTGTTGAAACCGTATTTCATATGCCGCAAGATATGAGTTACAACCAAACCGGCATGTTAATGGGTTCAAGATATGTCTTAGCTTCCCAAGATTTTCAAATTACTGACCCCGTATTTTCTGAAACACTCGATGAGTTCATGCAACAGTGCGTATTTTACGACTTACTTTTGAATCGATATACAGTAAATGATATTACTCATTCATCTGATCCGTGGACATTCATTAAAAACAATACCTCTGTTGCACGTGCATTCCCCTTGAATGGTGTAATCACGATTTGTAAAACAGGTGCTTCACAGTTAGACACACTGTGGCAACAAGAGCTGAATAATGCGGCTGGAATTTATGGTGCTCAAATATTAGGTAGTTCAAATACCTCGGCAAAATTATTATTATCGCATTTAGAAGACGGTTATCATTTATTAACCAATGTATCAGAACAGGGCGATAAAATATTAAAGAAAAATTTATTAGCAAATGCAATGTCTCAAGCGGTTTCTCATTACAGTGCAAATACGAACGCCCCTGCTGCATTACAAGCGTTTGAAGACACCAAAACAGAGCTACAAATTAGACATACTCTTGATCTAACTGGAAGACAAGCAGGTTATTGGTTACAACAATTAAAGAATACACTAGAAGCAGTATTGTATGGGTCATTTATATTTGTTTACTTTTTAAGTTATTTTCCATTTGGTCTTGGCATTATTCGAAATTATTTATTTGGTTTGTTCTACTTGCAAACGTTAGCGCCGATGTTTGCTATCGTCAATTTTGCAGCAACATTTTATGCAGAAAATCGATCATTACTATTTTCAAGCAGTGAAGGATTATCAATGGCAAATATGGCTGGTATTACTCAGGCCAATGCTGATGCTATGGCGCTCGCTGGATATCTCACTTGGTTAGTTGCAATGGGTGGCGGAGTCATGTTGTTTCGAGGATTGCCTGCTGGATTACAAAGTGCAGCGCAATACTTTGGCGGTGTATTGCAAAACGCAACTACACATGTAGCTGCTGAAGCGGTTAGTGGCAACATGAGCGTGGGCAATACGAATTTTGCCAACCAAAGCCAATTTAATACCAATGCTAATCATTTTGATACGAATGCGCGACATGCCTCTGGGATGGTAACACTACAAACATCAACAGGCGGAACTGTTTCAGTGTCATCAAATGGCCGAGAGATTTTAAATACACAAGGTTCATTATCAAATCTACCTGTTGATATTCGTGTTGCGGAAAGTATTCGTTCAGCTGCGAGCAATCAATCACAGATGAGTTACACCGCTGGCTTAACTAAGATGCAAGCAGCTGGCGATCACTATTCAACTGCACTACGTAAAATCGATGACTTTGGTAGTCAGTCTAGTCATTTTGAAAACTCAGGGAGAGGGTTCAGTGAAACCCAAAGTTCTGGATTAAGTCATTCAGCACATGAAGTTTCACAATTAGTCAATAGTTTTGCAAAAGAACATCACATTAGTCATGAACGTGCCGCTCAGGTTCTTGGACAAGTATATACAGATGTAAAAGTAGGTGGTGGATTTACTGTTAAACGTGATGTGGGTGCTTCAGTAAGCGCTTCTGGCAGTGCACGTTCATCGTTTGGCAGTCTTTATAATGAAGCAGAAAGATTTTCTCATGATAAGAATTTTACTCAGACAGTTGATATCGCTCGCCGTGATGCCTCGGAAAGTCATTATAGAGTAAGCGATGATGAAGGAAATCGCGCATCTCAGTCTATCTCACGCTCATTTGATGAAGGTGATTCATTTCGTAAAGAAGCATCGAGTAGTTTCTCACAAGCACAATCCTATTCAACGCTTGCGAGTCAAACGGCAGAAAATTCATCTTCAATTAATGCGAATTACAGCCAAGAATTTTACCAATGGATGCGTACGCAACCCTCTATGTACGGTCAAGGCACTATGAGTCGCAGCATGATTGATAGTATGAGTGTATCCGATATGCAGGGGTATGCTGACCGATATTCTCAGGAAAAAGCAGCCCAATCTATAAATTCGTTTAACCAAGAACATCACTTAAATAATGGAAAATCATCCATTACACATGCCTATTCGCAGAATAATCACTCTATTCATGGGGTGTCAGGTGTTCACTCACGAGATCGAAGTTATCAAGACGCAGTTAGTGACGCAGTGAGTCATCACAATACCGGAAATGTTACTCATTCAATGGAACAAACGGTAAATCAAAATCTTAAAAGTGATGAACGATCATACACAAATAAATCAGATGAAGATAAATATCAAGGTACTGTTATTGAGGATAGAGCGAGACAGAAAGTAAAAGGGCAAGTATTAGGAAGTTTAAATTCACCGCTAGGCTCTCCTAAAAGTGAAATGAATAAAATGACAGAAACCAACCATGAATAAAATAGTATTAGGATATTAGTATGACTCAATCAACGGACGTCAAAAATTTCACTCGTGGCGGGCAGATTACTTTACATAATATACGTATGTTTTTTCAGATTATGGATAAAGTAACCTGGATTGCAGTTGCGATATTTTTAGCAGTAACTTTAAGTACTTGCTGGCTTGTAACGACAGAATATGAACGTTATGTATTTGGTCAGTATTTGTGGTCAACGACTATGTCTATATTAAACCCGACTTCTACAACTCAATTCGTACAACCAAATGGATCAGTGACAGCTATTCACTATTCAGATATACATGAATCAGTCTTAGTAAAAAATGTTGTTCGAAATAGTTGTATGAAAATTATACGTTCAATTTTCTTTGGATTATTCACTAGTATATTTTCTTTTTATGGAATTTCACGCTGGTTAAAAAAACGTGGCGCATCACAAACTGAAGATATTCCTGTTAAGGGCGATACTATTCTCTCAAAGGAAGCAACGCGCGACTTAATAAAAATAAAAGCAATGAATTCAGATTTAACGCTTGCAGGGTTGCCGTTAATTAAAGACAAAGAAACATCTCATTTATTGTTTCACGGAACTGTCGGATCGGGAAAATCTACTGCAATTAAGGAGCTATTAGATCAAATCAGACAACGCGGTGATCGCGCTATTATTTACGATAAAGGATGTAATTTTTTAGAAGAATTTTATATTCCAAACCATGATGTTTTACTAAATCCAATTGATACGCGAGGTGAATCTTGGCATCTTTGGAATGAATGTCGAAATTCAGCTGATTATGACAATTTAGCTGCGGCTCAAATTCCAATGCCTCTCTCTACGGCAGATCCGTTCTGGGTTAATGCAGCCCGTACCATATTTTCATCCGCAGCTTATGAAATGCGAAATGATCCTGATCGAAGTGTTATTAAATTACTTAGATATTTATTAACAGCGGACTTGAAATTGCTACAAAAGTATTTGAAAGGGACAGTTGCAGAAACACTTGTTTCAGAAAAAATTGAGAAAACAGCTATTTCTATAAAATCAGTACTCGCAACGTATCTTAAAAGTATGAAGTATATTAAGGATGAAAAATCACCTTTTTCAATACGACAATGGATTCAAAATGAATCGGGTAATAATTGGTTATTTATAACATCACTAGGTGATAGGCATGAGACTTTAAAACCATTAATCACAGCATGGTTAGATATTGCAGTCAATGCCTTACTCAGTTTACCGCCTAAGTTTGATCGGCGAATTTGGCTTATTTTGGATGAGTTAACTAGTCTTCAACAAGTTCCTTATCTGACACAAACCTTATCAGAATCAAGAAAATTTGGTGGATGTGCAATTGTAGGTCTTCAAAATTATGCGCAACTCGCAAAATTATACGGACAAGAAGGCGCACGTGAAATCTCATCTCTCATCAATACGCGTGCCATGTTTCGTCAGCCTGATCCAGATATTGCTAAATGGTCGGCACAAAATTTTGGTGAAACAATTACTGAAGAAGTACGTGAAGGAATATCTTATGGAGCTAATACGATGCGAGATGGAATCTCAATTAATCGCGTGGAGACAAGAAAGCCAGTCGTGAGCTTTTCAGAAATGATGTCACTAGGCGATCTTAATGCCTATCTCAGATTACCTGGAAAATTTCCCATTACTTCTATTGAGTTGGTTTATAAGCACAGGGAAAAGAAAAATAACGGATTTGTCTTGCGACACTTTGATGAGACTAACATGAAAGAGATAGATCAGATTATTGATACATGTGAAAAACCCATTATCGATATTACAAGGGATGAAAAGAAGAAGACCAGTGCATCACAGAATAAGAAAAAAGAAAAAAAAGAATCAAACCAAGCTTATGCGTTGGATGTATAGGGAGTTAAATTATGTTATCAACTAGTGTTATCAGAAATGTCTCAGAAGCCAGCCATTATTTTGCCGAAAAAGATAATTACTATACGCGAGAAGAAGGTATGGAACAAAGTGAATGGGTAGGGCGAGGAGCTGAAAAATTAGGATTATTGGGTGAAGTTAATGCAGAAAAATTCACAGATTTATTAGAAGGTAGATTACCTAATGGTGAATTGCTTGGAAAAGTTGTAGATGGAAAAATTAAACATCGAGCTGGGTGGGATTTAACGTTTAGTGCGCCTAAATCGGTTTCAATTCTAGCACTCATCGGTGGCGATAAACGATTAATAGAAGCTCATCGTAATGCTGTCAAAATAGCATTATCACATATTGAAAAAAGCTGTTCACAAGCCCGTGTAAAAACACAAGAAGGCATTAAATTTCAAAACACAGGTAATATTGTTGCTGCACTGTATCACCATGACTTATCACGCGCACAAGACCCACAAATGCACACACATAGTGTTGTGATGAATATGACGCAACGTACAGATGGAAAGTGGCGTTCACAAGCGTCTCAAATTGGTCGATATGATGGAAAGGCAACATCAGAAATTAACGGGTTTATCGAGCGAACGAGAAATAATAAAAGATATTTTGGTAAATTATATGAAGCAGAACTTGCTTTTCAAGTTAAAGAACTAGGTTATGATATCGTAGTTAACTCAAAAACAGGCGTTTTTGAAATTGTAGGGGTGTCTGATGAGGTAAAACAATTCTTTTCAAAACGCCGCAATCAAGTAGAAATCGCATTACAAGAACAAGGGCTATCCAGCGCAAAAGCGGCTGATATGGCAACCTTAAAAACTCGTGAATCAAAAAAGAGTGTGAATAGAGAAAATCTAACAAATGAATGGAATGAACAATCTGAAATTCTTGGATTAAATTGTAAAGAAATTATTAGTAATACATTTATTAAAGATAAATCAAAGTCTCAATCCTTAAATAAAGAGGCACTCAATCTAAAAGCCGTAGAAGCCATCCAACGGGCAGCCCAGTCTTTATCTATATTTAAAACCACTTTTGGATTAGAAGAAATAGTATCTGTTGCATTAAGTTATGGATTACACGAGCCACTTTCTGTTCAATCATTGCTTAGTTCACTTGATGTGGCTTGCGATTCAGGCGATTTAATTAGAGTAGAAAATAATAGTGGAAAGACTCTATTAATGGCAAAAAATACATTAGATGACGAAAAACGCCTATTTACACAATTAGAAAACAAAAAATCACATCTTTATTTACTTAGCTCTGAAAAGATAGACAAATACTTAGAAGAAAATAGTCGCATTAGTATAGATGTTCATGATCATCTGAAAACAGTATTTAATGATGAACGTGTCGTTTTAGTAGAAGGACAATCTGCAAAAGAAAAACTAATTGAACCTATTATAGGGTTATCCAAAACTGAGAACCTGGAAATTGCTGTATTAAGCCCGAATCAAATAGGTAGCAAGCATTTTGCAAATCAAATTACCCAAAAACCTGCAACAATTTGGGAGCATATAAAATCGCTGTTTGTTGACAACACGATAAAAAATTATGGTGTAATGCAATTTTTATCTCACTTTGATTCCAATAAGATCAACACATCAACATTACCTGACATTATCATTGTAGATAATGCGCATCTTCTATCGACAAAACATAAAGCGGACATAATCGAGTGGAATGCTCTTCATGATACTAAGTTAATACTATTAGGTAATAATAAAACCTTGTTACCGCAACAAACAGGCACCTCTATACAACAAATTATTATCCATGGTGTGACAACGATCACAATTCCAGAGGAAAAAAATATTAATTTGAATTTATCAGACAAAGAAATTGTTAAAAATGCCATCGATAAAATTTCGGATAAGATAATCCATGTTTCAAATTACGATGATAGATTGCATGCTATGGCCGCTCACTACTGCAAAATGAACATGCAAGATAGGAGAGCGTCATGGCTTGCATCACATCAAAAAAGCTCCATCAGTATTCTAAATAATTTAGTACATAACGAGCTGAAAAATAGTAATCAGTTAGGGAAAGGTATTAATGTTAAAGTATTAATTCCCGTATTTGTTACGGAAGGTAAAATGGGACATGCAAGTTCTTATCAAAAAGATCAAGTTGTTAGGTTCAATCATAGCTATAAATCTCTCTTAATTTTTCGTGGTGAGTACCTTAAAATAGTGAGTCATAATAAAGACAAGAACAATGTCCTACTTGAAAAATCCAACGGGCAAAGAATAGTATGGCATCCTGATAAAGTGGCAGGAACAAAATCAGGTAATGTTGAATTATTTTCAGAAAAAACTCAGGAATTTTCGATAGGCGAAAGTGTAATCTCCCACCGCTCAATTAATAACCTCAACATAGTGAAAGGCGAAAGATTGAGTATTGTCAATATTCAAAATAAATCGATTAAACTCAAGAACCAAGCTGGAAAATCTATCGTAATTGATTTCAATAAAAAACATCATAGCCATTTTGATTACGGTTACGCGGCCATACTACATGCGATAGCGCATGAAAAACCACATACATTAATTTCAGATTTGCCAGCCCAATCATTGGGTACTAACCAAAGGCAATTTTATCAAATTACTTCGCAACCGGATAATACCTGGATATATACAGACGATCTTAATGGTTTTATTAACCGTCTGGAAAGATCAAGCGGTGATAAATTAAGTGCTCATGATGTTGTATCCAAATCTGAAGAAACAAAAAAGAACGTGCGTGTTCTGTATGATATGTTAGAAAAACAAATTATTGAATGTTCAAAAAAGGAAAATTACCAAAATTTATCGCGTCCTGCTGTAGAAGCTATTGACTATGCTATTCATCATTTAGCCGAGCGTGATGCAGGCTTTACTCATAAACAAATTATAGAAACTGCAATGAATCATGCGTTAGGCTCTGTCCGAACCGAGGATCTCAACCGTGCTGTTATTGCTATCGAAAAAGCCGGAATCTTGTTACGCGGCACAAGAAATGATGGGACGCTATGGACAACGATAGATTCTGTAAAAATAGAACGTGAAATTATATCCTTATGTCAAATCGATAAAGGAAAATTAGAATTCATTGCAAGTGATGAACTACTTAAAAAATATTGTGATCCTAATAAATTAAAACCAGAACAAATCAATGCAATAAAAGCAATTACACAAAGTAAAGATCGAATCATTGCTATTCAGGGATACGCAGGCACAGGAAAAACTACCATGCTTGCTACAGTTGCAGATGTACTCGCTTCAAAAGAAATTTTGAATGAAAACGGTTATCAAATATTAGGTTTAGCCCCCACAAATAAAGCAGTAAGCGAACTTAAAAAACGCGGTCTTCCTGCCCAAACATTAGACAGTTTTCTTTTTGAGATTCAAAACAACAAATTACGAGGAATAGTATCGGATAAAAAGTATCTATTATTAATAGATGAAGCATCCATGCTATCAAATAGAAAAGCACTAGCAGTCCTCAAAGTGGCGCATGAATTAAATAGTCGAGCTGTCCCTGTTGGGGATATAAGACAGTTACCCGCTGTTGAATCAGGAAAGCCATTCAACTTAATTCAACGAAGCGTTGATACCAAGTCACTAATAGATATTCAAAGACAACAGGATGACACACTGAAAAAAGCGGTTAAGGACACAATAAATTTTGACTTTAGAGCAGCTTTTGAAACTTTGAAAAATTCAATTTTTGAAGTAAATGAAAAAACGCATCCTACAATTGATAAAGACAAAAAAACCTTGGAAGACGTTCGTGCTCATATACGTGACAAGCGGATTAACATATTGATAGATGATTATTTTAAATTTCCAAAAGAAGAAAGAGACAACATCCAAATCATTACGCCTGGACATGATGATCGCATTTTAGTAAATGAAAAAATACGAGAACAATTTAAAATTCAGGGTGCATTAAAAAATGATGGCGATTACTTTTTTAAAATTCTAAGCCCAGAAAGCTTTACACAAATCGAACGGTCTCAAGTCACCAATTTTGAAGTTGGAAATATTCTTCGCTTCGGAAAAAATGAAGCGATTGGTATTAAAGCAGGTGAATATCTTACTGTTGTAGATAGTGATCACCGCCATAATTTTCTGACTCTAATGAATAGTGAAGGACGTGAGCTAGGATGGCAGATTCCCAAATTTGACAAGGAACGTTTAAGCCATGTGGAAGTGTTTAAAGAAGAAACAAGAGCGCTCCAAGCCGGAGATAGGATTCGCTGGTCACGTTCCAACAAAACCAGTGAATTATTTAGCACCGAATCAGCACAAGTGATCTCTGTCGAAAAAAATAAAATCACGGTAATATTGGCCAACCAGAAACAATTTACTTTTGACCCACAAGATCCTAAATACCAACATTGGGATCATGGATATGCCGCTACTGTTTACGCAGTGCAGGCTGATACAAAAAGCATCGTATTGGCGCATTTGGAAAGTCATCGTACAAACCTAACGTCACAACCTACGTTTTTGGTAGCACTTACAAGAGCCGTCAATGTTTTTCGACTCTACACAGACAATGCTGATGTATTACTTAAAACGATAGAACAAAACCATGGTGTCAAGCTGAGTAGCCTTGAAGTAATTGGCGAGTATCCTCGTCATGAATCCGATTCTACATCATCAAAAAAAGTATCCCAGGAACAACGTGCGCAATCTGTTTTTTCACAAATATTAAATCCTATAAATACTAGTACACTTTCTAATAATGAGAATCCCACGCCACGATTTAATCGAGATACTTTGAGTCGCATTAAGGAAGGGCTGAATAATAACGCCGAACAGATTGCAATGGAATTTCTCGGTAACCCTGTAGAAAGGGGTAGCCATTATCTTAAGTTTGGAAGTAAACAAGGGAGCCTAAGCGTAACCATAAAAGGAGAAAAAAAAGGCTGGTTTAACGATTTTGAAACCAATACGGGTGGTAGAGACATGCTGAGATTTATTCAGCTCTATGGTGGTATGAATCATCAGCAAGCAATTCAATACGGTGCTCAATGGTTGGACATTATTTCAGATAACGACGCTAATCTCTCGCCTAAAATAAAGAGTCCTGATAGCCAGAAAAAAGAAATATTAGCTAATGATAATAAAGCTCATTCATTTAGTGATTACGAGAAAAGACGTATTAAATATGCGAATCAACTGGCTAATGAGAGCTTGCCCATTAAGGGAACTTTGGCTGAAAAATATTTGAAGGAACACAGAGGCATTGATACCCATTCATTACCTGAAGATCTTCGCTTTCATCCAGGGATTCTTGCAAAAAAGAACCAAAAACAGTTACCTGCTTTAATTAGTATTGCGCGTACCAAAGAAGGAAAAGTGCAATCAGTTGAGGCCATTTTCCTCGACTCAAAAACGGCAAATAAGGCCAATGTCCCACTCAAAAAACAAACCATCGGATCAAAAAAAGGATTGGTAGTACATATCAACCAGACAAAGAATAAAGACGCTCCCACGCTTATTGCAGAAGGTGTTGTTACAGGATTAAGTTTGGCTAATGCGCTGCCTAAAACAAACGTGGTGGTCGTATTGGGTAAGCAAATGTTTTCAAGTGTAGACCCTGCTATTTTGACTAATAGGGTGATCTTTTGCCTGGATAATGATGGTAAAAATTTGAAGACAGATCAAACAATTTTAGCAGCTGCTAATAGACTGAAGGAGAATCAAAAATCAGTCAGTTTTATGACTCCTAATAACTTAAAAGTGCCCAAGCAAGACTACAACGATATACTTAAACAGGTGGGGAAGGATGCAATTAAGCATGATTTTATTAATGCTATTTCTTATGAAAATTTCTATAACCAGGCAGGTATAGTGGTAGATAAAAAAAGTCAGGCATTATTTCAACCAACTCAAATCTCAGATAAGAAAATCACTCGATTCGTAAAAGAAATACAACGAGAATCACTCCAAAATAACAACGCTAATCTTAATGTGTATAAGGAACTTAATCCCAATAATAAGCAAAATGAAATTGCCAGATCTATTAGCCCTACCAGAAATATTGAACGTGAAATTTAGTCTATTGAGGAAAAATTTATGAAGCGACCAACCATTACTTTTACCGATGAGATGTATGAAAAACTTGAAAAACGAATGACCGAAAAAGGGCTTAAATCGATCTCAGAATGCGTGAGAGAGCTTGTCAATTTAGGGCTGAGAATAGAAGAATCAGCGGCCAAGAATACAGAAAAAGAAGATGATATAGACCTGCTTTCTCAAGTTTTGGAGCTAAAAAATCTATTAAAAAACAATTTAATTTGGTCACTTGAATCCAGGCTGTTAGCGCGATTATTAGTTGAAACTCATTCAGCAGATACCCAGGAAAATAAGATCGCCATTTTGGAGCAATACAAAAATAAAGCGCAGAGTTACGTAGATGAACTAGTGAAATAACTAAAAATCCATTGCATCACTTGTGCATCAGATAACTTTAATGTGATGCACATCATGGTGGAAAGTGTAATACAGAATACATTTATGAATAAAATAATATCAAATTACAGTGGTTTTATTTGAAAAACAGGTGATGCACGATGCCATCAGTTTGATGAAATTTAGAATTGTATTTCACTTTTATTCTAATTTTTGTTTTTCATCGTAACTCAATGAAAAATAGAAATTATTGTTTAAGCAACCACCGTTGCGACGTGTGTGGTCAAAATCTTCATTCAACTCACTATGGTCTGTTCCTAAAAATATGTGCTCAGCCTACCCAGGGAAAAACCATTTTTTATTTTTACTGTTTCTTGCCTAATTCTCTGGGCAAGATTGATCTAACATGCTAGACAATTTTACTTTTAAAAAGGAGCAATCTTTATGTCAATTATCAAGCCAAAACCCAAGCAAGAACGTACACAAATTCGTATACAAATAGATGCGCATATTTTATCAGACATTACGCGTTATTGTGACTACGCCGGATTTAAAAAGCAGGATGAATTTTTTGAAGAAGCAGCATTGCATATTTTAACAAAAGACAAAGATTTTAAAGAATGGAAAGATGCCAATGTTCAGCCAATCAATGCTGAATAATTTTGATATTAAAAAACTGCCGGACTTTGTATCACCGGCAGTCAAATTTTTAACTCATTTCTTCCACACAAATAATATACTCATCGAGTAAATCAGACTCTTCGCTAAGGTGGTCAAACTCAATAATACCTTCACAGGACAAAATATCCGCCTTATCACGTGCTTCTTTTCTAGTTGGAGCATCAACAATGATTGTCTGATAATACGCCTCAATACGTTTAAAAGTTACCTTAAATTGACTCATGATATGATCTCCTTCTCATTAAAAAGTGCACATATTTGATGGTGATTTAATTTAAGATAAACCGACATCATTTTTTTCTGATAATTTTTCCTTCTAAACACCCAAAAAATGCCAGAAATTTTAGTCATTATGAACCTTACCATGTGAGCTATCCCCCTGACCGTCATTCGATGTTGCAGGAAATAACATATCTGCAACGACTTCAATGGTGTTCCAAGTAATACCGAAACAGGCATCATGATTTTTTTTACTAACTTTTCATTATCTTGTATCATTGATCGACGCATTTTAAATACTCCTTAGTTGGTTGTTTAAAGTTTTATGCTCCTTTTAACTCCATCATTTTTTCAGCGAGAGACCAGAGCGCACGGTTCAGAGCGGTATTTTGGTCTATGCTGGTCACTGCGCGAGTTCGCACCCGCTTATAACGCCCATTTGGGTTCTTAACATAGCCCCGTATACCACCTTTCATGATGTGTTCTTGAATGACATTAAACACAGTAAAAAGGTCATCTTTTTTTAGCTCATCAAATCGACGGGGCTCTAATAGTTTATGTGGCTTTATAGCTTCACCCATCGAACTATCTTCAAATCTCAAATTATGCGCCAATTCAGCAAAGATCATTTTTTCACGAGGATGCAATTGAATGGCACTCATTCTCTCTGATGCATCGATCATTTTTTTAGAATCTTTGATCACCGTGTATGTACCCTCAATGACTTGTCCTAATATGTCGCCTTGATGACGAATACGAATGTCATTGTAAGTCTTGCCGGCAATCAAACCATTCGAGCAAACCAAGCGATACACACCTGCCATTAAACGATAAGAGGAAAGACCATCATGTGAGTTAACCAGTACGATTTCAGAAAACAACCCTGATTCCGTCGCTTTGGCATCAGCATGACGAAAACGCAACATATGTTTTGTAAATGCTTTTTGCTCATCGTTTCTGCTCCTGCATTGTGTTGCCCATACCGGCAAAAATCCTTCTGATCTTAGGCCTTCTATCAGGCGGGTTGTAGAAATGTGCTGATATTTTTCTGTGGTTCTGTTTGCGCCTATCTCGGTAAAAATAGAAGGCGCTATTTTTTTCAAATTTTCGATAGCTAATGTTTGCATATTATAGGTACTCCATCAATGTTGTTTAAAACGTATTAGTAATAATAATTACTAATTAGTTACTATTATAACTATATAAATAAGGATATCAATACTTATTTGACATTTTTATAACTTATAAGTTATATTTCCTACTAATTAAGATAAAAAATGCTCAGGAAAAAGGCGGGCAATTCATGACAGAAAGGACAGAGTGGGAAAAAAATGCGGCTAATTTACTTAAAGCAGAAATGGTAAAAAAAGACCTCAATTATGAGGGGCTAAGGCAAGCGCTAGAGACAATCGGGGTACATAAAACAGCAGCCAATTTAAATAAGACAATAAATTTAGGGAAATTTCCATTTGCTTTTTTTTTACAATGTGCAAAGGCTATTGGGATTCGAACGTTGAGATTGGATGAGTTGTTTTTGAATGAAAATGATTAGGCACATAGTGCGACTGGTTCAAAAAGAAATGCATGAAAAATGGTTAAGTTAAGCTTTGATAAAAATTTCAAAAGCACTTAATGGAAAAGAATTATCAAATTATTATTTACCTAAATGTAACCCTAGTCACTACGATAATGTTAATCATAGAATACTTCATAACAAACTTGGTGCATATTCTGACTGATCGTGAACACAGATTCTGATTCATGGTGAACGCTGATTCTGAAAAAACGTGAACGGAGATTCCGATTGATGGTGAACGATTTTGGTTAGTTTTTCAGTTTTAGTTGATTATATATCAAGCATGGTTTTTTTAAGGAATAAGGCATTGGGAATATAGTTAGTATTTCCCTTATTAACTGCATATTTTCACATATATTTTCTTGACATTTATTCAAATTCAAGCCATGATAAAAAAGCTTTTTATGAACGTTGTTTTTTGTAAAAAGAGGAAAGCCAGAAGAACAAAACCCTAGAATGATGCACTGTTTTTCTGGTTTATTAAGCGCACAGGCTAAGTGCTTGAACACAAAGCCC
>Ga0206868_10161_pt1 | contig 19405 bp, 21 predicted proteins | sample Alteio_BWOrgCont_38_FD_152901 | JGI IMG/M metagenome (GOLD analysis project Ga0206868, IMG submission 152901) | Enriched cells from forest soil in Barre Woods Harvard Forest LTER site, Petersham, Massachusetts, United States -... | ecosystem: Environmental > Terrestrial > Soil > Temperate forest >... | reverse complement strand
GCGGCGTCGTTCCGGGCGGCAGCGAACGGAGCTGCGTCTGCGCAATCGCCGTCGTCTGGCTCGACGCCATGCTGGTATTTACCGATGGATGGAAAAAGGTTTTGACGACCGCGATGCCGTTCAGGGATTGCGACTCGATATGCTCGATATCATTGACGGTAATGGTCAGAGCGCGTTCGTAATTGGCGGTGATGCGGTTCGCCATTTCATCAGGCGGCAAACCGGAAAAGCCCCAGATCGTGGCGACGACGGGAATGCCGATATTGGGGAAAATATCGACCGGCGTGCGCAGCACCGTCAATGGGCCGAAAATCAAAAGCAGGATTGCCAGAACCACGAAGGTATAGGGACGCGCCAGCGCGATACGCACGATCCACATTGGAACGAAAACTCCAGGCTGGGATTTAGTCTATCCGGGGAGAAGAAACATACGACCAATGCAACCGTATTTATGACCAGATTGTGGTTTTTTATCGACAATCGTCAAGTGGGAAAGCCTGCGCTAGTTGATGGTCATAAACAACCGTTGGCGGCGGACGGCCCACGGCCAATCGGCGACATTCCAAAAGCTTGCGTTTTTGTCCAGCGAGAAAAACAGAAACTCGGCTTTGCCGACAAGATTTTCTTCCGGCACGAATCCCACGGTCGACAGGCGGCTGTCGGATGAATTATCGCGGTTGTCGCCCATGAAAAAATACTGATGCGGTGGCACCGTCATTTCCGACGTATTGTTTACGGTTTCCTCATCCTCCAGCTGGCGGATCAGGCGGACAATATGCGGGGGGTGATCGGGCAGATATTCGATGTAATCGACAATGTCGTCGGAAGGCTCGTCGTCGCCGGGAAACGCTAGCGGCGTATCCAGCCGCTCGCGGCGCACAGGCGCGTCATTGATATAAAGCTCGCTTCGAAGCATTTGGATTCGGTCGCCCGGCAGGCCGACCAAACGCTTGATGTAACGGATGCCGTCGACTGGATTGATGAAGACGATAATATCGCCGCGTTGGGGAGGATGGCCCCCGAAGCGTCCAGCGATGGATAGAAAACCGAAGGTTCCGACGCTGCCATATCCATACGCATATTTCGACACCACCATATAATCGCCGATGATCAGCGTCGGCGCCATCGAACTGGTCGGAATAGTGTAAAGCTGAAACACGAAGGTGCGGATGGAAAGCGCGATAAGCAATGTGATGACGCTAATCCACAGAATACGTTTGGAGCTGGTTGTGTGTATGGGGTGCGTCATGGGGTACCTCTCGGAGAAAGCATCCAATCGCCGCATTGCGCCTGCCAGCAAGTCAGCGCGGCGAGCGCGGCCGTGTCGGCGCGCAGGATGCGGGGGCCGAGGCGGACGAAAATGGCTTGGGACATCATGCGTAATTTTTCCAATTCGTCGGCGGCAAACCCGCCTTCGGGGCCGGTGAGGATGGCGGCTTGCGACGATAACAGGTTGGTGAAGGCGTGGGCAATCGGCGTCGCTTCGCCCCATTCGGCGCAGACAATTATTTGACGCGTGCTCGGCCAGTTCGTTACCAGATCGCTTAGCGTCACTGGTTTCAGGATGTCCGGGATTGTCAGCCGCTCCGATTGCTCCGCCGCTTCGATGGCGATGGCGCGGCAGCGATCGACATTGACTTCGCGGATTTGTGTACGGGCGGTGAGGATGGGGTGGATTGTGGCGACGCCCAGTTCGGTCGCTTTCTCGATCATATAATCGAAATGCGCTTTTTTGATCGGCGCGGCGCAGAGCCAGAGATCGGGTTCGGCTTGCGGCGCGCGCGTCTGCTCATGCACAGTCAGCGTCACGGATTTTTTGGCAAGCTTGGCGACCGTCGCTTTCCACTCGCCGTCGCGCCCGTTGAACAGCCGCATCACATCGCCGATTTTCACGCGCAAGACATGCTGCAGGTAATGCGCTTGTTCGGTGCCCGGTTCCACGGACAGGCCTTGGCGGAGCGCGGCCTCATGATAGAGGCGCGGCGTATGGCGAAGTTCCATCGGTTGATCCATTGTCCTTCAAAGGCTTGGCTGGTTAAGCAAACCTTAACATTCCATTCGTTGAATTGAAGCCCCTTTGTATGATACAGTGTTTCTGCTGGTTTTCCAGCTATGGCGATAAACGCTTTATGGAATAGGCGCTGCGGACCCGGGGGCGGTACCCGGCGCCTCCACCATCAGGAGTGAGATGATCACTGACTCCTGCTGTGGGGGCGAAACAGGATCGACGCGCGTGGTAAAGATAAAGTTTTTGCTCGGCATGATACCGCCGATATCGGGTCAAACCAAGAAATGCTAACGATAACTTCGTAAGCACGGAAGTCGCTGTAGCTGCCTAACCTTCGCTTTGCGAAGATAAGGTAGTTATTTGACTAACGCGGCCCGGGGGGCGCCGGGCAACAGAAGCCCCCCACTTTATTAGTATTTTGTGCTGGCCAAATTTGGAGCGAAAATTTGAACGCCGCATTTTTCTTTGATGGTCGCTACTCCCCTTTCTCACCATCATCGAGAACGCTCAATCACTATGCGGCGCTTAATCCAACCGCCGTCATTTCAGTTGAACATATGAAACGCTTCGCCAACCTGTCCGCCAACAGGCTATATGATCGCTTAACGGCTAAACTGGAACTTCTTTCCCTTAAGCCAACGCCATCTTTTTGGACGCGCTCGACGGCACAGAGGGAAGAACAGCAAAAACAACTGAAGCAATCCGTGCCTGAGGCACAGGCGGCTGGCGGCGGTGCGGGGACGAACGCGGCTTCTGCCACAGCGCCAAAGGGTATCGTTTCAGCGCTCAAAAATGCCGCTTCAAGTATGCTGCGGATGTTGACACCTTCGGCACCGGTTGCGCGTCCGGGTGGTTTTGAGGATGAAGACGAAGACTCACCAAGTTTGGTGGGATACTATGCCTGTTGCTCAAAAAATACTTTGGGAAGCAGCGAAGATTTTAAAAATACGCCCAACGGCAAACTTGTTTATGGATAAAAACTGTTGCGTTGGCGGTAATATCTTCCAACATTGTGCCCAAAGCCAAGGCTTGCTATCCGTTAAGGGTAAAACAATGCAACCCACGAACCCTGTGCCCTGATGAGCGATGATATTCTACGTTATGATTTGATGATCGAAGCGGCTTTGCGCGACGTCGTGCGCGAAACCCTGTCGACGGTGGCTCAAAACGGCCTGCCTGGAGAGCATCATTTCTATATCACCTTCCTGACCAATTTCCCCGGCGTCGAGATCCCGGATTACCTGCGTAAACAATATGCCGATGAGATGACGATCGTTCTGCAGTACCAGTTCTTCGGCATGAAGCTCGAGGATGATTGCCTGCACGTGACGCTCAGTTTCAACAATATCAAAGAACGTTTGGTGGTGCCGGTCGAATCGATCACGACTTTCGCTGATCCGTCCGTCAATTTCGCGCTGCAGTTCCAGTCGGGACAGGGCGATGAGGATGACGAGGATGGCGGAGAGGACGAAGCTGCCAATGCCGAACCCGGCGAGAAGGGCAAAGATAAGCCCGCTCCCGGCGAAAAACGCGGTGAGGTCATCAGCCTCGATATGTTCCGCAAGAAATAGTTCTCCAGAATCCTTGCCATCCGCCTTAATCAGCGTCATCCTTCAACCCGCTCGCGAATCTCGCTGTCCGCAGGTAAAAGGCGTCGCCGATGTCCTCTGAATATCTCAAGCCGATGCTGGATGTGGGCTCGCCCCGCGTTTTCAACTGCAATGTGATCACGCGCCAGATTGTGGCGGCCGATCCCGACGCGCAGGTGTTTTTCGCCAACAAACCGATGAATCGCCTTGTCCTGATCAAGGATGCCGTGCCGGATTCCGAATCGCGCGGCATGACCTCAGGGATCGGCACCAAGCTCTATTTCCCGTTCAACGAAAACGATATTTACGAGGGCGGGCGCACCATTTTTCTGCATGACAAAAATGTCGAGCGCGCTTTTGCCGATAATTTCGGCGAAGGCGCGATCAAGCCGAGTGCCTTGGCGGCGGATATGCGTACACTCCGAATCCTTGACCGTTTGCCGTCGATGGATCCTTTTTTGATGAAAGACGCGTTGCGCAACGAAGGCATCGAGGCCAATCCCGCCTATTTCGAGGTCGGCAAGGAACTGTGGAACGAGATCGAAACCTATATCCTACGAAGCTTCGAACCACTGGTGAAAGCCGCCTATCCAGATACATCGGCTACATCCGATGAAAAAGCGCGCATGTTGGTGCAAAAGATTTGGGAAGGCCGCGATCTCGACACCCTCCGTCCATTGGCGGCGGCGTTTCAATTGCCGAAAGGCCAGGAACTGGAAATTTTTGCGGCCTGGAAAGGCATCAATTTTTACGCCTTTCAGTTCGAACGCGCGAAGCCCTTGATGATCGATATGCTGACATGGCTTAAGGATCTGTCGATCCCCGTTGGCGCCGTTTCCAATGCCGAGCGCGCCGAAATGAAAGCCGATCTGGATACGTCCCGGAACCGGCTTCTCGGCGAATGGCAGTTGGCGGACGGCATTATCCGCGACTATCAAACCAGCTATGATAAATTATTCCGGCAGAAAATCGGTTCCGGCGATTTTCTTGCCTTCTTGAAGAAGAGCAACAAGGCCTATTGGGATATCGGCAATGCCTTAGGTAAAACCGGCCATGCGTCCTATTGCTGGGATGTGCTTTCAAAACGCTATCCTGGACGGAAATTGCCATGGGAACAGTTGTGCGAAATTATGCAGCTGCTGGGCAAGATATTCAAAGTGGACAAAAAGCCTGCGACGGCAGTTTCGTGGTAAGGGTTCGGGTAAGGCAGGAGCCGGGCACGGACTCCTGACGATTAAAATCATTTTGAATTCTTCAATAGTTTTAGAAATTAGGGTGAGGTAAGATTCCCTTAAACCTCTTCCCTGAACCCTGAGCCCATCCTTTGCCCGTCATCATCAACAGCGAAGAAATCCATCCGTTCCTGCCCTCGCTCGGTAGCCCGTTCGCGATCGAGCGGCTACGCGCCGAACGTCAGGATATCCGCCCGCTTGAGATCGCGATCATCAATCTGATGGCGGATAAAATCGCCACTGAACGCCAGCTCGCTCTCTGGCTCGGCAACACGATGCTGCAAGTCAATCTCAGCTTCATAGCGACCGACGGCTATGTGCGCGGCATTCAGGCCGGGCGCGAAACCAAAAACACGCCCGCCGAACATATCCGCAAATTTTATCGCGCCTTCAGCGGGATAAAACATAAAAAATTCGACGGGCTGATCGTGACGGGCGTCAATGCTCTCAAAGACCGCGTCGAGCAGGAGGATATCTGGCCTGAGGTCGCCGACATCCTGCAATGGTCGACCGCCAATGCTTTTTCATCGCTGTTCCTCTGCTGGGGTGCGAAGGCCGCGCTCAAATATTTTCACGATATCGACAGCTTTAAGGCCGATCGCAAACTTTTCGGCCTGTTCGAACATCGGCTGATGTCTGACAAAACCGGGCTTCTGTTCGGCTTTCCCGATCTGTTTCCGGTGCCGGTCTCGCGCTGGAAAAGCCCGAAGCGCGAAGATGTCGCCGCCTGCAAGGATCTTGAAATCGTCGCGGATTCCGACGAGTCCGGCCCCAATATTCTGGCCGAAGCGGCGTCTTATGAAGGCGGAAAATTGCTCTACCCGAAACGCGTCTATATTTTTAACCATCCCGAATATGACACCGACACGCTCGGCCTCGAATACCGCCGCGACAGCGCGAGCAACCCCGCCTATCCGCAGCCGGCGCATTATTTCCCCGGTGGCGATCCTTCCCGCCCGGCGCCCAACCTTTGGCGCCATACCGCCAACATCTACACGAACTGGGTCAAGACGGTTTATGAGGCGACGCCCTACGATCTGAACGATATCCCGAAGCCGTTTGGGTAAAGTATTTTTCTTGACAAAATAAGCGATAATTTGCTTATACAGGCACAATAATTTCATACTTATTAAGTTTACGAAGGAAAGAAAATGACTTTTTCATTGAGGAAAGACAATGAAGCGCGTAATGGAAATCCGCGCGCAGAGGCAATACAAGCCTTGCAAATTGCCGGGCATCCAATCGAGGACGATGGTCGTTTGGCGATCTTTAAACTTGTATTGGGCACAGGTCTGGCCGTCGATGTGGCCAATGAAATCGCCAAACGTCGTCCATCGCATCCTGTGGCGTGCGCTACTGTCTATATGGGTCTTGGTATCGTTGCACCCGCCAGAACGGCTTTTGGCGCCCTGATCCCCCAAGAGCTTATTGTTGTTCCAAATGGCCCCGAACGGGCTTTGGATGCTTACTGGCAAACAGACGGCGTGATCCAGGTTCTCGAACTCTAACGGTAGGCAATTCGTAGTGATGTCTTCGATTGTTAACCGAATCGACCCCGACTATTGATTGCGCCCCACCCCCCGCTTTGCTATAGTTTCCGCAGTTGCGGGAAAGAAACACAATGAATTTACGCATGCTTCGTCGCCGCCGCCTTTATGAAGGCAAGGCCAAGGTGTTGTTCGAGGGACCGGAACCCGGCACCTTGGTGCAATATTTCAAGGACGATGCGACCGCGTTCAACAACCAGAAACGCGGCACGATCACCGGCAAGGGCGTCCTCAACAACCGCATCTCCGAATATCTAATGACCAAGCTTGGCGAGATCGGTGTGCCGACGCATTTCATGCGCCGCCTGAATATGCGCGAGCAGCTGGTGCGGAAGCTTGAGATCATCCCCATCGAAGTCGTCGTGCGCAACATCGCCGCGGGATCGATGGCCAAGCGTTTCGGCCTGGAGGAGGGCGTCGTTCTGCCGCGCTCCGTCGTCGAGTTTTATCTGAAGAAAGAAGAGCTCGGCAACCCGATGGTCTCGGACGAGCATATCACCGCTTTCAACTGGGCGGGCGCGCACGAGCTAGAGGAGATGATGAGCCTTGCGCTCCGCATCAATGATTATCTGTCCGGGCTTTTCCTCGGCATCGGTTTGAAGCTGGTCGATTTCAAGGTTGAATTCGGCCGCTTCTGGGACGAGGAAGGCTTGCGTATTGTTCTGGCCGATGAGATCAGCCCCGACAAATGCCGCCTCTGGGACGTTCAGACCAACGAAAAAATGGACAAGGACCGTTTCCGCCGCGACCTCGGCAAGGTCGAGGAAGCCTATCAGGAAGTGGCGCGCCGCCTTGGCATCATGCCGGAAATGACGCAAGGTTCCGCAAACGACGATGAGATAAAAGAATGAAGCTTCGGGTCGATGTAATGTTGAAGGAAGGCGTTCTCGATCCGCAGGGCAAGGCGATCGGGCATGCGCTTGCCAATCTCGGTTTCACCGGCGTCGGCGAGGTGCGCGCGGGCAAGGTGATCGAGCTTGATATCGCCGAGTCCGATGCCATCAAAGCCACCGAATCCGCGCAAAAAATGGCGCAAAAGTTGCTCGCCAATCAGGTTATTGAGGATTACCGCGTAACTGTGCTGTGATAGCCTTACTAATCACTTCTTATCTCTTTGGTTTGTTTCATGTTGTCTCCCTCCCGTCACTCGCTCCTCACTTTCGGTTTTGCGGCACTTGCGTTGTCCATGGCAACGGGATGCAGTGATCAGACTTATGTCTATCCCGATGAGGATGCCGCGGCGAGCAATAGCTTCGAACTCGCGCCCGTGCCGCCGCCGCCGCCGTCGGAGGAAGTGAAAGCCGATTTCAATGATCCGCGCACGCAAGTCTGGCGTCCTGGCCATTGGGTCTATGAGAGCCAGCGTTTCTATTGGGTTCCGGGCGAGGTGCTGACGAAGCCTTCTGCAACCGCCGTCTGGTCGCCTGACCGCTGGGAACGCCGCCAATATGGCTGGGCGTTCGTTCACGGTTATTGGGAATAACAACCAAGCAAACTTCTTAAGATAAAAAACGATCAAGCACTCTTCATGAAAGAGTTGGCCTTGTCTTAGTGGATAGCCGGTGAAAAACTTTCTTCTGATCCTTGCGCTTCTGTTGTCCTTCTCGGCGCAAGCCGCAGAAAATCCAGAAAGCTACTACGTCCCGCCGCAGCAATTCAGCGCCGCTTTGCAGGTGATGGATATGGGCTTTGCGAATGTCTTCGCCTTGTTCCAGAACGCAACCGGCAGCTTCAGTTTCGATGAGGGCGGCAAGAGCCTGTCGCGCCTGCGCCTCGCGCTCGATGCGGGCAGCATGACAAGCGGCAACAGCGGCAGCCAGCGCGATCTCGCCAATATGCTCGGTGTCATGCAATATCCCGAAATCCGCGTGACCGCGCCGGACAGCGTGAGTTTCACGGACGGCAAGGCGGAGGTCAAAGCGACCGTGACGCTGCATGGTGCGTCGAAGCCGGTGACATTCGAGGCGGTACTCAATCATGTCGGCAAAAGTCCGAACGCCGGCGGCATGTGGTCGAGTGAGGGCGATGCCGTCGGGATCTCCTTAAAAGGCGCCTTCAAACGTGCCGATTTCGGCATGTCCGACGACCCCGAAACCCCCGGCCGTTTCGGCGACACGATGACCCTGATGCTGGAAATGCAGGGGTTGAGGCAGTAGATTAACGGCCCAAATGCGCCCGCTGGATTTCGGGCTTAAATCTGCGCCGATGTGGTGTGATAACGCCATCAATGATTCTCTGGGCAGATCTTATGATCGCGTTTGTATTATCCCGGTAGAATTCCGCCGGAGCCAGAACGTGATTGTTCAAAACATTTTCGAAAAACCTCGAGATAAAGTTCGCTATATCGGCGGAGGTTTTAAGTGGAATGCCAATCTCTTTGGCGACGAGAAGGCTCTGTCCTCGCGTGTAGGCATAGGTCAAACATGTGGACGGAAATGTGTCTGCCGTTCGCACGAAAACCGCCCCAAGCGCAAGTTCAGACTCCTTGACCAGCCGATTTAGCCTGCCCAACTCCTTCGGAGCTGACGGTAAGGGGCCGTGACCGAAATGACGAGCATAAACCGCTTGGATAAAGGAGCCGACTTTCAAGGCAACACTCGCCTCGGTCGCAAAAATCATGACGCCAATATCGCGGATATCTTTTCGCGTAATTCTTTGCTCTTCCTTTTCCGTTTTTAAAAAAGGAGTCAAAAAAGGTATAAGGTTTTTGAATGCGATGCGTTCGAGCCGGAACGGAAAAGAATTGCCGCCGATGTCATAAAAATAATCATGGCCAAGCGAAGCAAACAGAATTTTGCCGATCAAAACCGGGCCTAGCCGAGGTTTGATGGGATCAGCATGCCAGCGTTGGATGAGATGCGCGGCGCTTAACACCGTCCGGATGAAGTGCGGCTTAAAATGATATTGTCCGGCCAGCCCCGTGCCCAGATCATTGTCCAGCGATCTCGCCAATTTTAAACCGGCCAAATAATAAGGCGATTGTTTGTCGAGGCCGACAATCTTCGCCACTTCTACCCACACATCCATAGCATGAGGCAGATTTTTTTCCAGCTCCGTAAAAACAGCCGCGATTTCCTTCCCGATTTTCTTGGTTGTGCCTTTGCCAAGCGTGAAGGGCGGCCTTTGCAGTAGCGCGGGGTCAAGGCCAGTATCCATGGTTATCATCTTTATCCGTTACAATATGGCGTTCATGCTATGCCCCGAAAGGGGAGCCATGCAATAGTTGCATGAATTGATAACATATTGAAATATCTATATAATTTTTTGGTCGGTGGTTTTGTGTTCAGACAGCGGTAAAGGCAAAAATGGTGACCCGGCATATGATGTCAACCGTTTGATATATAATAATAAAACAAATCATGAGTTATAAAATTTTGATTTATAACTCATGATTATGCTAATTTATGAGCTATAAACGGACGGATTATCGCTCATGACGTGGAACTGGCAGCAGAAAGACTGGCCGCATTTTTCCTACCGCAAAGCTTCCCTGGAAGCTTTGGAGGCGAAATTTCTGCGCCAATCGGGCTGGTTTCTTGGCAGCGCCCGACACATCGATGACGAGGACAAAAACGACCTTATCATCGATATGCTGAGCGATGAAGCGTTGAAAACGTCTGAGATTGAAGGCGAGTATCTGAACCGTGACAGCGTGCGTTCGTCGTTGTGCCATCATTTCGGCTTGGCGGCGGGCAGAAAAAAAATTCCCGCGGCGGAACGCGGTATTGCCGACATGATGATGGATATGTATCGCGGATTCGCAATGCCTCTAACCCACGAAAATTTACACGCGTGGCACGGAATGTTGATGGATGGCGGAAGGGATATCAAAACCATCGGCGCCTATCGCGCACATGCGGAACCCATGCAGGTGATCTCCGGCCCGATCCATAAACCGAAAATTCATTTCGAAGCGCCGCCGTCGGCCGTCGTGCCGCGCGAAATGGATCGTTTTATCGCTTGGTTTAACGGCACCGCGCCCGATGGGGCTGCGCCTTTACCCGTCCTGACGCGGGCAGGGATGGCGCATCTGTATTTCGTCTGCATCCATCCGTTCGAAGACGGCAACGGACGCATCGGGCGCGGCGTCGCTGCGAAAGTTTTATCGCAAGGGATGGGACAGCCAACCTTGATCGCCTTGTCGCATATCATCCAGAACCATAAAAAACTTTATTACGACATGCTGGAACGCAGCAACAAAGGGAATGAGATCACCGATTGGTTGATCTATTTCGCCGAGACGATCCTCGAAGCGCAAACCTATGCGCAAAGCGCGATCGATTTTCTGGTCGAAAAGACTAAACTTTACGACAAGGTCAAAGGGCAGCTCAACGAACGGCAAGGCAAAGCGCTCGCCCGCATGTTCCGCGAAGGCGCCGAAGGTTTCAAAGGTGGCCTCGGTGCCGAAAACTATATCAGCATCACGGGCACCTCCCGCGCCACCACCACGCGCGACTTGCAGGAACTGGTCGAATTGGGGATCTTGGTGCGCACCGGCGAACTGAAGGGGACAAGGTATTGGTTGAATATGGGGCGTAAGGGATAGATTCCTTACTCCTCTTATCCCCCCTCGCTCCCCGCTTCCTCTTCCTTCGGTGGGATTACCAGAACTTTATCCACGCGCCGCCCATCCATATCGACGACCTCAAAGCGCGTGTCGTTCCAGTAGAAGGTGTCACTAACATTCGGCAGACGCTTTAATTTATCGACGACGAAACCGCCAAGGGTATGAAAGTCGCCTTCGCCGCGCATGTCTTTCAGACCGATGCGGTTTTCGACTTCGTCGAGCGGCGCCATGCCGTCGATGAGCCAGCTTCCGTCCTCGCGCTGCACCGAGGGGCTGTCGTGACTCTGGCCGCGCTCCGGCATCGCGCCCGTGATCGCCTGCAGGATATCGGTTGCAGAGACCAGCCCTTCGACGCTGCCATATTCGTCGGCGACGATGGCGATATGCTGTTTCGATTGTTTGAATTGTTCCAGCAACCGCAAGACCGTCGTCGTGTCCGGGACGGTCAGCGCCGGACGCATGACCGATTTTATCGGCGCCATCTGGGTTTGCGTGCCGAGCACGACGTTGAGCATATCCTTGGCATGGACGATGCCGAGGATTTCCTCCAGATCTCCCTTGGCCACCGGAAAGCGGCTATAGCCGCTTGAACGTATAATGGCGTGGTTGTCGTGGGAACTGTCCTCGGCGCTGAGCCACATCATATCGACGCGCGGTGTCATGATCGTGCGCACGGTGCGGTCGGCGAGGCGCATCACGCCTTCGATCATTTCCTTCTCCGCCGGTTTGAAGACGCCGGATTCCGCGCCTTCGGCGATCAAATCCTTAACTTCGTCTTCGGTCACCGACGTATCGCGAGGATTGGCGAGGCGAAGGAGCCTAAGCGACGCCTCCGTCGATTGCCGCAACAGCCACACAACCGGCGCGGCGATGAGGGCAAAAAAACGCATCAGATAGGCGACGCGTACGGCAATCGGTTCGGCATAGGATAATCCGATGCGCTTCGGGATCAATTCGCCGATAACGAGGTTAAGATAGGTAATGCCCGCGACCGTGATGCCAAGGGCCGTCGCTTCGCCATAGGGCGCGATCCACGAAATGTCATTGAGATAGGCGGCGAAATGCCCGGCCAGGGTCACGCCGCCATAGGCGCCCGCCAAAACGCTGTTCAGCGTCATGCCGATCTGGACGATGGACAGGAACGATGCAGGATCTTCGGCCATGCCGAGCGCGAGCCTTGCGCCCTTATGCCCGTCCTCTGCCATTTGCCGGAGGCGCACGCGCCGTGCGGAGACAATCGCCAACTCCGACATGGCGAACAGCCCGTTCAGGAGGATCAGCAGGATAACGATGAATATTTCGACCGAGAGGGACAAATCTCAGGTCCCGGATGGGGTGGGAGTGCGCATAACGGGCAGCAATCTAAGGCACTTCCGTCTTTTATGCAAATTGTGGTAAACATTCGGGGGCACCTTTCCGCAAACTTTATGACGCGATTAGAAATATTGCGAGATCACCATGCACGTTCTCCTCTTCCTCTTTATCCCATTCCTGTCCGGCATCGCCGTCGGCGGCGGGCTGGTCTGGCTCGTGGCGCGGGCGCGCTTCCGGTCGGAGGGGGGGCTTAGCGATCATTTCAAGGCTCTCGCCGCCGACACGCTGCGCGCGAATTCCGAAGCTTTCCTGCGCATGGCCGAAAGCCGTTTGAAGACGAGTGAGATCGTGACCGCCGCGACGCTCGACAAAAAAGCCACGGCTGTCGATGAGATGATCAAGCCGGTCAAAGAGTCGTTGCAGAAAATGGACGCGCAGCTGCAGGCGCTCGAGGTCAAGCGCGAAGGCGCCTACCGTGAGCTCAGCGAAATGGTGAAGATGAGCCATGAAACGCATCAGCAATTGCGCGGCGAAACCAGCCAGCTGCTGCAGGCGCTGCGCACGCCGACCACACGCGGGCGCTGGGGCGAAATTCAGTTGCGGCGGATTCTCGAGATGACCGGCATGTCGGCGCATGCGCATGATTTCGATGTGCAGGCGAATGTCGCCGACGGATTGCTGCGCCCCGACGTGATCGTCAATCTGCCCGGCGAACGCTGCATCATCATCGATAGCAAGGTGCCGCTTTCCTCCTACCTTGATGCAGCACAGAGCGCGGATGAAGCGGTTCGGCAAGCCGCGCTTTTGCAGCACGCCAAGCATGTGCGCGAACATGTGAAACTGCTTGCGGCGAAAGCCTATTGGGATCAGGTGCAGGGCACGCCGGAATTCGTCGTTCTGTTCTTGCCGGGCGATCATTTCCTCGCCGCGGCGATGGATGCTGACACCGACCTTATGGATTTCTGCGTTGCGCAGAAGGTAATCCTCGCGACGCCGATGACGCTGGTGGCGCTTTTGCGCACGGTGTCCTATGGCTGGCGGCAGGAGAGTTTGCGCGAGAACGCGCAGCGCATCGGCGCTTTGGGCAGCGAACTTTATTCGTCGTTGCGCACGATGACCGAGCATATTTCAAATCTTGGCAGCAAGCTTGGCGGCAGCCTCGAAAGCTATAACAAACTGATCGGCAGCTTCGAACGTAATGTGCTGAGCAAGGCGCGGAAGCTGAAAGAGTATGGCGCGGCGACGGAGGGCAAAATGCTGCCTGATGCGGTCGAACCGATTGATCTGCGCCCACGCACCCTGGCCGCGATCGAAGCGCCGCCAGCCAAGGAAGATGCGGCGTAGGAGCCATTGGCTGCGAGCAGCTAACAGCTTTAGCTTAGGACTAATAATTATGACCCAAATCCCTATCCGCATCATCCCTGACCCCGTTCTGCGCCAGAAGGCGCAGCCGGTCAGCGCCGTCGATAAACGCGTCGCGCAGTTTATGGAAGATATGCTGGAGTCAATGTACAAAGGGCATGGTATCGGCTTGGCTGCCAATCAGGTGGGATCGCTCGAGCGCGTCATTACGGTGGATGTTTCTGAAGAACGCAACGCCACGAAGGCGCTCCTGATGGCGAACCCCGAAATCATCTGGCACGATCCCGAAGCGACTTTCACCTACAACGAAGGCTGCCTGTCCATCCCCGAACACTATGCCGATGTGACACGCCCGAAACGCATTCGCGTCACTTATCTCGACCAATATGGTAAAAAGCAGGAGATGGAAGCCGAAGATCTGCAGAGTCAATGCATCCAGCATGAAATCGACCATCTGAACGGCGTGCTGTTCATCGACCATATCTCCAAGCTCAAACGCGACATGATCGTGCGCAAGGTCGAAAAGGCGCAGCGTTCCAAAGACGAGCATTTGCTCTAATTTATGACACCGTCTCCCAAACTTCGCCTCGCCTTCATGGGTACGCCCGATTTCGCCGTGCCGGTCCTGTGCGCGCTGAAAGAAGCGGGGCATGAGGTTGTGGTCACCTATAGCCAGCCGCCGAAACCATCGGGGCGCGGGCATCAGGTGCAAAAATCGCCCGTGCATACAGCCGCGGAGGCGATGGGCATCATTGTGCAAACGCCGAAAAGTTTGCGCGACGTGGAGGAACAGAAACGTTTCGTATCTTATAATCTGGATGCCGCCATCGTCGTTGCTTACGGGCTGATTTTGCCAGAGGCGATTCTGGATGCGCCGCGCCTTGGTTGCCTCAACATTCATTTCTCGCTTCTGCCGCGTTGGCGGGGCGCCGCGCCCGTGCCGCGCGCGATGCTGGCGGGTGATAGTGAGACCGGTATCTGTATTATGCAGATTGATGCGGGACTTGATACCGGCGCTGTTCTCGCACGTGAAGCTATGCCGATTGGCGCTTCCGATACTGCGCCGGATTTGCTCAATAAACTGACCGCGCGCGGCGCTTCGCTGATTGTCGATGTCTTGACGGGTTTGCAGGGTACGCTGAAGCCGGTTCCGCAACCGGCGGAGGGCATCACTTACGCCGCCAAATTATCGCGCGAGGATGGCCGTATCGACTGGACGAAATCCGCCGGCTTTATCGACCGCCAGATCCGCGCCTTGCAGACCTGGCCCGGCTGTTTCTTTATGCTCGGCAACGAGATGATCAAAGTGCTGAAAGGCGAAAGTATCGCTGGATCGGGTGCAGCGGGAACTTTGCTGAATGATGATTTCACTGTTGCCTGCGGCGAGGGGGCATTACGCATTGTCTTCCTCCAACGTGCAGGAAAGAAACCGACGGATGGCGCTTCGTTTCTGCGGGGAGCAAGGTTTGAAGTCGGGCAGAAATTATGACTCGTTATAAACTCACCATCGAATATGACGGCGCCGGTTTTCATGGCTGGCAGAAGCAGGCGAACCATGGGTCGGTGCAGCAAACGCTTGAAGAAGCGATCCGTAGTTTTTCCGGCGAGGAGGTCACGCTCTATGTGGCGGGGCGCACCGATGCGGGCGTGCATGCGCGCGCGAACGCGGCGCATTTTGATCTGCAAAAGGAAACGACCGGCGATGTTATCCGCGACGCGCTCAATTTCTATGTGCGGCCGCATCGCGTCGTCGTGCTGGCGGCCGAGCAAATGCCGGATTCTTTTCACGCGCGTCTTGATGCCAAGGGGCGCAGCTATCGCTACCTGATCGTCAACCGCCGCGCGCCTTTGGCGCTGTTGGCAGAAAAGGCGTGGCATATCGTGAAGCCGCTTGAGGTCGAACCAATGCAGGAAGCCGCGAAGCTTATCCTTGGCAAGCATGATTTTTCGACCTTCCGCGCGCAGGGGTGCCAGGCGAATTCGCCACTCCGGACGCTCGATGCGCTCGATATCCGGCGCGATGGTGAAAACATTATTTTCCATACCGACGCGCGGTCATTCCTTTATCATCAGGTGCGCAATATGGTCGGCACGCTGACACTAGTCGGCAACGGACAGTGGTCGGTCAATGATTTTCGCAAAGCCTTCGAATCCCATGACCGCCGCGCTGGAGGGCCTACTGCGCCCGCGCAGGGGCTGACCTTCTGGGAAGTGGATTATCCCAAAACATAGCCCTATGGTGATGGGGTTTTAGACGATCTGGGAACTGCAGGCATGCGCTGCTGCGACTGTCGCGTGCGTCTTATGGGGGCAGATCGTTCCACTCCCTGCCCCGCGTCTTCGGCGCGCATCTCCTCTATCCTTGTACCACTCCACATAGCAGCTAATTGTGCTGGTCTGTCGAACCGGTATTGATATGCAGCTGTGGCCTTACACTTAATCCCCGCCACGTTAACTTTGACAGTTTGTTCGGCTATCCCGAGGAGATGCCCTATTTGCTTGTTTACCAGCCCCAACACCAATTTCTCAAGTACTTGAAGTTCCCTCTGCGTAAACTTGCATTTTTTGACAAAATCCGCGCGCCGTTGGCTTCGGATTAAGTCGAACAACCTATTATTGTTTTCTGACTTAAATGCCAATTCAACAGCCGATATCTTTTGTTTCGCTCGCTCATACTGCTCTACAATGTGTCCTTCGGCTTCCTTAAATGCCAATTCAACAGCCGATAACTTTTGTTTCGCTCGCTCATATTGCTCTACAATGTGTCCTTCGGCTTCAGGCGGCGATTCTTCCGCATGGTTTCGGCGTTCTCTCGACGACAAATAACGTATCCCATTCATGTTTACTCTCTCATGGTAATTACATAAATTTATGCTTATGAAGGCCTATACCCACCAAGTCATAAATATCGTGTCTTCATCTTCGCCTCGGAATCCACCATGACGCAAGGCTTAATATTCCGGGAGGCGACTTATCCACAGAATTTGTAGTTTATCCACAGGACATAGAAGAAGCGGGGAAGTGCCTCAATTTAGAAAAGGGCAATCCATGTTTCGCAAGACTATCGCTACTGCCATTATTGGCTTGCTGCTAATCAATCCGATGTCGGCGTTTGCTCGTAGCTCGCATAGCAGCTCCAGCTCTCATTACGTTCACCCGTATTGCCGTAAGAGCGGTGTTTGTGTGCGCGGCCATATGGCTGGCAATCCCCATTCAGGCGAACATTGGCATCTGAACAAAGACGGATCCGATATCGACATGCATCCCGATGGAACGAGCACCACCATTCAGCATGTAGCTCCGCCGAAATAACCGCGTCATCGACTGGCCTCACTCGCAGATATGCATCGGGCGACGCCCTTTGGGCGTTGAGGTTATAGCTTCCACCATGCCCGAAGGGCGTGGTGGGCAATTTATAAATAAAAAAGGGCGGTGCTTTTGGCACCGCCCTTTCTTTCGGAATAAGCCGGAGCTTATTTGCCGACGGCTTCTTTCAGTTCCTTCGCCGCGCGGAAAGCGATCTTCTTCTTCGCGGGGATCTGGATGGTTTCGCCGGTCGCCGGGTTGCGGCCCTGGCGGGCAGCGCGCTTGCGAACCTGCAGAACGCCGAAGCCGGCAATGCGGATGCGATTGCCCTTCTTCAGGTTCTTGGTGAGCATCGTGATCAGGTCATCCATGATCTCATTCGCCTGCTTCTTTGGCATCTCGTACTTCTCGGCGAGATCCGCAGCGATGTGCTTCAGGGTGACGGTCGGTTGAGTTGCAGTAGCCATGTTGCTTGTTCCTTGACTGTTGTTGGACCTTACTTAAGGTCGGAAAGTATTCCGAAACTGCCGCCAAAAAATGTCTTTGGCAAGCGAAAAACACAGGTTTTATGGGGATAACCTTAAACTATCCGAAACGGTGGGCGCGTCCGGCCCTGCAAAAACGGCATTCAAAGCATCGCCAGCCATTCGTCTTCCGCAAGAAGTTTGACGCCTAACTCCTTGGCTTTTGTGGCTTTGCTGCCTGCGTCGGCACCCGCCACAACATAGTCCGTCTTCGATGAAACCGAGCCGCTGACATTGGCACCGAGCGCCTCCGCCTTGGCCTTCGCTTCGGCGCGCCCCATCTTTTCGAGCGTGCCGGTGAAGACGATTGTCTTGCCAGAGAGCGGCGAATCACCAGCCTTTGCAGGGGTTGAATAGGCCTCCACGGTCAGTTCCCCGGCGAGATCGTCGAGTACATCGCGGTTGTGTTTCTCAAGAAAAAAACCGACGAGATCGGCGGCGACCAATGGGCCGATCTGGTCAATCGTCGTCAAATCGCGCCACGCATCGGAAGTTTCCTCTCGCGCCGCCAGCATCGCGTCGCGCCATGCGGCAAAATTTTTATAATGCCGTGCCAGCAGTTTCGCCGTCGCTTCGCCGATCTGTCGGATGCCGAGCGCATAGATGAAACGGTCGAGCGGAATTTTTCGCCGCGCCTCAATTGCCGCCATCAGTTTTTCGACCGATTTTTCGCCCCAGCCTTCGCGTTGCTCCAGCAATTTGCGATGGCGGCTCAGACGGAAAATATCGGCGGGCGTATGGATCAGTTTTTCGGCCCATAATTCATGGATGCGTTGATCGCCAAGTCCTTCGATATTGAACGCATTCCGGCTTGTGAAATGGCGCAGGCGCTCGACTGCCTGCGCGGGGCAGATCAATCCGCCTTCGCAGCGCCGCACCGCCATGCCTTCCTCACGCAGCGCCAGCGATCCACATTCGGGACAGCGGTCGGGAAATACAAACGCCTTCGAATTTTTCGGGCGCTGCGATAGGTCAACGTTGACAATTTGCGGGATGACATCGCCCGCACGTTGCAATTTGACCAGATCGCCTTCGCGGATATCTTTCCGCGCGATTTCGTCTTCGTTGTGCAGTGTGGCGCGGCTCACGACAACGCCGCCGACGGTGACGGGCTCCAGTTCGGCCACGGGTGTCAAAGCGCCCGTGCGCCCGACCTGAAGGTGGATTTTGTTGAGGCGCGTCACCGCCTGTTCGGCGGCGAATTTATGCGCAATCGCCCAGCGCGGCGCGCGGCTCACGAAGCCGAGCCGTTCTTGCCAGTCGCGGCGGTTCAATTTGTAAACCACGCCATCGATGTCGAAGGGCAGGGCATGCCGTTTGGATTCGATGTCGTGGTAATAGGCAAGCAATTCCGTCGTGCTTCCGCAAAGTTTCGCAGGTTCATTGAGCGTAAAGCCCCAATGTTTGATTTGTTTGCGGATATCGGTTTGCGTATCGGCGCTATCTTGGCTGATTTCGCCGAGCGCATAGCCAAAAAACTTCAATGGCCGTGCGGCTGTAATACTGGAATCCAACTGTCTTACGCTACCCGCCGCGGCATTGCGTGGATTGGCAAAGGGGTCTTCGCCTTCTTCGGCGCGACGTTTGTTGAGAGCGATAAAATCTTCGCGCTCCAGATAAATCTCGCCGCGTAATTCGACCATGGAGGGATAGGGTTTATGCAGCGTGTGCGGCACATTTTTAATCGTGCGTACATTGGCCGTGATGTTTTCGCCGGTGGTGCCGTCGCCGCGCGTCGCACCCATCACCAGCTTGCCGTCTTCGTAACGCAGTGAGGCCGAAAGACCATCGATTTTTGGCTCGGTCATGAATTCCAGTTTCGCATCCTCCGGCAATTGTAGAAAACGCCGGATGCGGCCGACGAAATCCTCAACATCCTCGTCGGTGAATGCGTTGTTGAGCGACAGCATCGGCACCGCATGGGTGACCTTGCCGAACCCTGTGGTAGGCGCTGCG
>Ga0206868_10144_pt1 | contig 19490 bp, 19 predicted proteins | sample Alteio_BWOrgCont_38_FD_152901 | JGI IMG/M metagenome (GOLD analysis project Ga0206868, IMG submission 152901) | Enriched cells from forest soil in Barre Woods Harvard Forest LTER site, Petersham, Massachusetts, United States -... | ecosystem: Environmental > Terrestrial > Soil > Temperate forest >... | reverse complement strand
TATCTAATTCGTCGATAAGATCACCAAGAAGAGCATTATCAAAAAGATTTCGCAATAATCGATCTGTTTTTTCCACCAAGATAAGTTTTATACTTCTATTTTCTTCAAGCAATTTAAGCATCTTATTGAATTCGGTGCGACCAGCCTTTTTTGCTGTTTCAATATCAGTGAATTCGTGTAAGACATCATAGTTATTCTTAGAAGCATACTCTCGCAGTGTTTTCATCTGAGATGGTATTGAAAATCCTTCAACTTCCTGGTCTTTGGATGATACTCGGGCATAGATGACGGCATTATTCATAAGATGTTGTTTCGTGCAAGAACTACAGGTTATTAGCTTCTAGTGTATGAATTGACGTAGGTATATCCCTTGGAAGTTTTTTTATAATGGCCAGAGGTGTTCTTTGTTTTAATGCCTGATGGTTTCTCAGATGTTTATGATTATAAAGAGGGCGACTACGTCGATTAGGGCTGCAAGGATATGTTTGTCTCTACTACGTTCAAAATACTCTCTGTTTGTTCAAGCCATCTTCGAGCGGTATTTTTGTCGATTTCAATATTCATTATTGGATGATATTTCTTTAACCAATCGGTGTAGGAAATGGGTTCATTGTTTTCGTCAAGTTGGTTTGATTTATAGACAGGTGTGATTTCGAAAATGATTGAATCACCTTTGTTGTAAATCCAAGTTGCTATCTTTGAGGATGATTCCCACAAGAGATGGTGTTCCCCGACCCAAAATAATGCGCCTTCTTTCACTGGCAAAGCTACAGTTCCGTGAATCTCTTCGTTCCATAAATACCCTATATCCTGCTGGGCAATAGACTCATGAAGCTTGCCGTCTCCTGTTAAAGCTTCGTTGAGTAGTACTTTTAATGGTTCCAGAGCATATCGAATGTCGGATTTATCAAAAAGTAATAATTTTTGATCTCCATGTTCAAGCACTATTTTAATTTCGCTACAACAATCCAACTCATCTTCTTTGCAGGGCAAAACAAGATTAATTTTTGTTGTGTCGTTAATTTTAAAAGTAGTTTGATTTATCATTTTATTCGTGAGGAGTGTGCAAATATTTGGCGTCGGCTTTTGTTATTTCTTGGATGATTTTTTCAGTTTTTGAAAGCCATTGCTCAGTTGTATCTTTAGTGATTTCCGAGATGATTAGAGGCTTGTAATTTTTAATCCATTCATCGTAAGGGATAAATTTTTCATCTTGTTCTGCATCTCTGAAATGCCAAGGATAGACAGGTGTAATTTCTAAATAAATTGTGTCATTTTTGTTATAAAGCCATGTGGCTACATTTATTTTTTTTCCAGGACTCCACAATAAATATCTTAAACCTATCCATTCGCGACTATTTTCAACAGCTACCATTTCAAGATTTGTATTACTAGGTTCGTTCAAATATTCATTCCATAGAAATCCGATATCTAATTTTATAGATTCAGGCAAAATTAAGGCATCTTTTAAGCTTTTTGGTAATAAAAACTTAAACATATCAATACAATCCATGAGAACGTCTTGAAATATAATAAATTTTTCTTCAGTGTTAACGAAACTCAACTCACACTCATCGAATCTATAGAAATGATTTTTTTCAGGACAATGATTTATTAACTCCAAATACTGTTGTTCATTAATTCTAAAAATAGTTTTTTCTGAATTCATATTAATTCTCATGTTAAAAGCTTAATTATTTTTCCCTGCTTATTGCAAATGCCGGCTTTTCGCAATACTTGTTGTGCATCATCACTTAAAGTTTTCCATTCTTGTAATGATCCATGAAATTCGCCAACACTTGTTTGTCTTAAAACTACAAATTTATTTCCTTCTACTGCAATTCTATGAGGAGATCCTTCTTTTATTCGTATGGACTTGTCCAAAGCAGCTTGTCCATTTTGGGGACAAGGACTTTTAAATCCTGTAGACCTTTCGTGATGATAACCAGCGTCTTTATATGTTCCATGTGGTCCACCCAAGCCCTCTGAATTTAGACTTGAACCAGCACCAGCACCCTCTGATTTTACAGCATTTTTAGCTTTATCAAAAGAGCTCATTTCTGAATGTAGAGTTTGTTCGGCTGTGTTAAGGGCGTCTTTGCCAATAACGTTAGCAATTTCTGCTTCTTTAGCATTAACGGCAACTTGTAATCCTTCAGCAGTAGTTACTAAAACTTCTTCAGCTCTAGCAAGTTCCATGGTGATAGAAATTTCTTTGCCAACTGTTTGGATGATGGCCTTAGTTTCTTGTATAGCAAATTCACCAGCAGCGCCAACGGCCTTGCATAATTTCCCTAGCGTTACGCATTCAACAGCGAATGCCGTAACATTTTCAATCATTACAAGTGGCGGTGTTTTTGGTATGTCGCAAATGAATTTTTCAAACGCAACTATTTTGTTGTGAATGTTTTCTGCATGCTCTTTGAATGTTTTTGCTTGCATTTCAGGAGAAAGTTCATGATGAGGATTTTTGTAACCTTCATGCAAAGCTGTTCCTAAATTGCTTACGGATTGTGCAATGCCACTGAGAGTTTCGCCTGGATGTCTAAATATATGCGTGCCTTTATAAGCGCCTTTAGCAACGGCCTCTGCGACATCAAGTAATCCATTTCCTAAATCGATTAAGATCGAACCTTTTGCTGTTTGATTGTCGTGGTTTGCTTCTATGCTAAGCTTGGCCAAATCAACGGTGGAAGTGAATACAGAATCATATTGAGCATCATTTATGGTTGTTTTCAGGTCTGCTGTACGATTTATAAGTCCTACGATTTCGGTTTGTGCATTTGTCGACAGATTTTCAAGTCGAGCGACATCAACATTATTATCAGCAGCGATCGCAAGAGCATCCGATGATAGCGTTAGCTCGTGTGAGGAAAAATCGCCGACTAAGTGTTGTGATTGTTCCTGTTGTTGCGCATGCAATTCAGATATTTTTTGTTGAGCACGCGCAAACTGTGCATCACATATTTTATTTTGATCATAAAGGTGGTGAAGTTGAGCTTTAGTATTTTTTATATGCGTCGATGCATGATTTTTATCGATGATTAAAAATTGTTGACTGCATTCGCTCCAAAGCACTCCTTTAATCTTAGCCAATGTAGAACCCTCATTAAATCGTTGCAATTGAGCGTTTATTTTTTCAAGCTTTGCTTCCTGATGAGCAAGGGCATGGTCATGTTGGGCAATGTTTATTTTGATATTTTGCTTATTACCAGTAAGTTCAGGAAGAACTTCTTTTTCAATGACATCAAGAGATTTACCTTCTAGCTTTCGCTCGAACGTAATCGTTTCTCGGTCAACTTTTGCAATTATTTCATCACAAGTCTGCATGGAAATCTTTGCTACCTCAATCTTATTTTTAAGCGCTTGTGCATGCAGGGCATCTGTACAAAGCTCCACTTTTTTTCCCTGATCTAAATATTGCATTTTTTCTGTAAGTATTTGCCCAGGAAACTTTGCTTGAATAATTTCACGCAAATCAAAATTTTTTAAGGACAACTGAGCAAGTTCATGTATCAATGTATTTAATTGAAAATCTAATATTGATTTTTGCTCTGAAACTGCATGATAAGATTGTTTTTCGATAGTACCTAAGAATCTATCGACTTGATCATGGATAATATCTATAGCATGTTCTGATTCATGGAAAAAGCTTTGTTTGATTTCTTCAAGAATGAGATTGTCATTATTGTCATTATGTTCATTATGATAAAAAGTGGTATGCGATCCATGTCTATCTTGATGCCAAACATTATCATGCGTATTAATATTATGAGCTGACTGATTAGATGTCAGATTTCCTGGTGAATTAATGTCAAATGTTGATGAGACGGTAGGTATGTTACCAAAGGTCAAAAACCCTATATGTCGTTTAATGACACAAGAAGAACCTTTTTTAAGAACAATATTTTTTGCTAATGTTGAAACAGTTCTTTGCATGGGCAAAACAGGCACGCACAATAAGCTTGATGCAATCAATATTTTTTTTATTATGTTTAACATAAGATCCTCCATATTATTTGTTGGTTATAGTGATACTAACCCTGTATCAATTACAATCGTTTCCACCAACCGACTATTAGACCAATAAGGCCTCCTGCAGCAGAACCAATTGCAGCTCCTGGAGGTCCTCCAACAGCCATTCCTGTACCGCACCCCATAATAGCTCCTGATTGCATTCCAGTATTCATTTTCCCCAAAGTATTGTTTGATTTAGCTATTTCAGTGTTTTGCTCTGTGTATCCATTTGATTTATCGTTCTGAGCTATAAGCAGCCTTTGATTTTCTTGATCTAATTTTAAACGCTCTGCTTGTTGTCTTTGATTTTCTTGATCTAGCTTTAAGCGCTCTTCCTGGTGCTTATTGTTCGATTCCCAATACTTAACCATATTATGTCCTACGTACCCGGCAACTAAAACGCTAAGCCCTTGTAAAACAAGCGTTGCACGATTGTTAGAATGAGGCATTTTGTATTGATGAATCAAATTAGATCCCATATCAGCTCTTTGTTTATTAATAGCCCGTTCTCTAAAAAAATCTAAAGTTGGTGTTTGAGATGTAGAATTTGATGAATGAGCATTTTGTGCCGCATTAATGCTTGCAAATCCACACAATGTCAATAACGATAGTTTTAAAAAATTTGTCATTATAGCCTCCACGGATATAGTAAAAAGTTTATTTTATGAGTTTATATACAACGTAAATTCCACCCACAACCAAGGCACCTCCAGAAAGTAGGGCAGCACCACCTACAACAGTACCAACGGCAGCTCCAATGCCTGCAGCAGCAGCACCGGCAGCACCTGCACCAGCTCCTCCGCCACCTACAACCGCAGTTGCAGCCATAGTTTTTGCTAACACACCTGCACCAGTCCAGGCCAGCGCTCCACCTGCTCCTATAGCCCCTCCAGCTTTCACTCCAGTATTTACTTTTTCTACCGTATTGTTTGATTTAGCTATAGTAACATTTTGCTCTGTGTATCCATTTAATTTATCGTTTTGCTCTTTAAGCAATCTTTGATTTTCTTGATCTAATTTTAAGCGTTCTGCCTGTAGTCTCTGACTTTCGTTGTCTAGATTTGAACGTGCTTCATTGTGTTTGTTGCTAATTTTCCATTGCTTAATTAGGGAGCCGCCTACGTATGCAGCAACTCCAACACTAAGCCCTTGTAAAACAAGCGTTGCACGATTGTTAGAATGAGGTATTTTGAATCCTATTCCAGGAAATTGATATCTGCTAGTCTGTAATCTTAATTGTGATGCTTGAGATGATTTTAATTGCGAAGCTTGAATGCTTGCAAATCCACATAATACGACTAATGATAATTTTAGATAACGGTTCATGATAAAACCTTCCATTTTTAAATTGACGAATATAAAATTTAAACCTCAACTTTAACTATATATTATTTTAAAATTATTGCAAATGGTAAATTTGTCAGGTTTGACCAGGTTAAAAAAGGGTGATTTTCCCTGAAGGAGAGCTTTTTCAGAGTGCCTGAAAAAGCCATTGCCTGATATCGAGTCCCTTCTGTATCGCCTCTCCAATATCTTTGCCTATGGGCGTTGGATAGCCCTTAGCTAGAGGGTAAAAGATGCGCCACTTGGCAAGCATCTTTTTGCCAGCGTCATCGTTGTCATGGCAGATGAGCAGGGTTGATGCTTTTGCGGCAAGATAGTCGGTTAGGCTGTCAGGGTTCTTGATGTTGCTGCCTACAGCTACCACGAAGGCAAAATCATGGGCGATATGATGAATTGCGTATCCGTCCAGCTCTGATTCAACGACAATCATAGTGGTGTGTTCAGTATCGCCTATGATGCTCAATCCATTCATGCTCCCTGGAATAATTACGTATTTTGGCAACGTATCACCATCTTTCCAATCAGGGCGTCTTACCTTTAGGCGTATGACTTGGCCCGTGGGTTTATTGACGGGAATCAGGAGCCCTTTGGGTATCCACAAGGAAGATGGTTTCCCTTCTTTGTTGAGTTGTTTCTTTAGTCCCCAATCAGTTCTCGATAAGAATTGGTCTTTATCTGACCAGCCAAATTTGTGGTGCATTATAACGTTCATTGGAAGACCTCTAGAGGCTAAAAATTCAAGCACCTCTTTTTTAAGCAGGAGTGTCCGATGTGCTTGTTCAACATAGGCAGTTGCACTTGTTGTCCATTGTGTAGGAGGCTCCATGAGAACAATAATGGGAGATGTGCGAGGCTTCTTTAAGATTGGCCATGATGTTTTTTCAGGAATGATTGCGTTTACTGCTTTGGCAGCTTCTTGAAATGAAAAATTTAGAAACTGTCGAGCGAATTGAATTGCGTCGCCATTAACACCACATTGTCGACAACGGTAAGATCCCATACAGTTGCTCATTTGCTTATTGGGCTGTATGTAAAAGCGATCTTTGCCGCCGCAAGCAGGGCATGAAGAATGGTATTCGCCTCCAGCTGTAGAAGCTGCCCATTGTGGATTCAATCCACTTTGAACTGCCAATTCAAGTATTGTCATTTGGTATTCCTTTTTTTACGTCCATGATGCGTCCATGCAGGGGCCCCTTTCAAAACGCTGACTCATACGAGCATGTCCAGGCCGTCCACACAGTCCATGATGCTTTGTTGTGAGAACTTTTGCTTGATGCTATCCATGCTCATTTTTTTTCTTAGCTCTCAAATGACATGGACCGCATGGACTATGTGGACCGTTATCGTATGAAACATGTTTTTCGTTACTTTCGATGCTGGACGGATCTTGGACGAGATGATTTTTTTATATCTCTTCTATTTTCTTATAGTTATCAAAAATGCGTTCTGGATCCTCTTTGAATATTTTGCAAAATTCTTCTTGAGCTTTTCTCAGAGAGGGTAATTTATAACAACGTGTTCGAGATCCATTCCCTGGTCGTGTATCTAATATTGAGACAATAACCTTTTTGATCACTCTGCCAAATAGTTCTTTTGATAGGGTATCTTCACCATTGCTTTCACACCATGCGACATAATCTTTGTACACGGCCTCTTTTGATATCATGGGCTGCCATACAGGGTCGCTATTTAGAGTATCCATGCCAATGGAGAAACCCTCCTCACATAATGTTTCATAAATATAGCGATGAGGTGAATCAGCACTGCGCATTTTTATGCTAAATGAATCAGCACTTGAAGGCATTCTGCGAGGATTGAAGTCTGTAAGATCCTCGTGCAATAAATCATACAATAAAGCTTCGTACCCTTTATTATTAAGCTGTTCTTGCATTGCTTTAAAATACTCATGATCTTCTTTGCGTTGTTCTGAAACTTGTATCACCAAGAAGCGCCTGTCATCAGGATCTAAATGAACTGGCCAGTCTTCATTACTGCTCAATATTACGTGCTTAAAGTTCCTTACGGTAATTCTGTCCTTGCCCTTACCTTCGATCAAGCAATATTGTTCAGTTATCATGGCCTTGAGGGTTCCTAGGTCCTTTCTGTTGCCTCCCCATAATGCTTCATTTGCGTGGATTAATACTGCGTTCTTGAGATGAAAATTAAAGTTGGAAACCAGCTCGGCAATACTACTGAGCGGTGCATAATGTGATCCTAAGAGGACACCAAGTGGTTCGACAAAACTATTTTTGCCTACACCTTGGGACCCTTGCAGAACTAGGGCTGTATGGACTTCATGAGGTCGTTGAAAAATATACGCCAACCATCTGCGGACATAGTTGTATAGTTCTGGATCACCGTTGCAGATATTATCTTTTAAATGATCCCAGTACTTTGAGCAGTCACCTTGTTGTGCTGTTCGCGTAAAACCCCTCCACAGATTATAGAATTCTTTTGTAGATTCTGTGGTTGTTGGGTCAAAACCAATTGCCTTGTATTTGCGTCGCTTAGGGCTTTTTAACCATATGCCTGCTTTACTTCGCTCGATACCATCTGCACATAAAACAACTTCATCCTCATAGTAGTTCTTAAACGACTCCTTGCTTTCAAGTGAAAAATCTTTGCCGCCAAAAATGTTTTTTTTCTCTGTGAGGATAAATGTTTGATCGATATGAACGATTGCATGTATTTCATTAAATGCTTTGATGACATTGTCTTCAGCCCAAAGAATTGTTTCGCGTTCAATAAGTGCCTTATATCTTGCTTGTAAGGCAAGAATTTGCGACTGTACTACGATATCTAAAGAATCATCGGGGATAACAGCTAAAAAGGTTTCCCGCGTAAAGTCTTTGTACCCAATACTTGTTTTATCTTCCTTTAGCTGTTTTACTTCTTCGTGCCATTCAGCTTGAGCGATCTCTATTTGTTGATTGCGATTTGGTTTGCCTTGTCTGGAAGAGTCTTTTGTGTTAATCTTGGTCATGAATACATCCTTTTAAGTTGAAGCCATTTGCCTTGCGAAGCGATGGCTTTAGTTTTATAAAATCATTTCTTCAATTCTTCAAATTTCTTGATGACGGCCTGTTCTATTGCATCCGCTACTTCCTTATTTATTGGGAAAAAGAAGTTAAGATTTTTGGTGGTGTTCTTTCTTATGGGATAAGTGAGGCGATAGCCGCCCGATGCTCTTTGAAATATGCCTATGGAGCTCATATAGAAAGCTCGTTCAAATACGAGACTTGCAAATGCAACGAGTCCGTTTTGTGATTGTACTGGTGCAATTTCAATTTCACTTATATGCATTTTCTTTCTTCCTTTCGTTTAGCTTAGGACTCATATCAATGACGGCCGCAAAAAAAGCTGCGAGTTGTTTACGCTCATCAGGAGATAGGGGTCCTGGTGTTCTGGGCTGGATATGAATGGTCAGGGTTATATTTTTTTTAAACTGCATAAGTCAAAATATACAGCTAGGCGTGTCGTGATCAGTCGAGTTTTTGTCGTGACGACAATGAATATAGACGGCAGAAGAGTGGGCAGGTAGTGGTAGACTGAAATTTTTGGTTTAAGGTTTTTTATTGCAGCTTACGATTGTAACAGTGGTATTATCTGGGCTAACAAATTTTTGTTTATTCCTTTTTTCATCTTCAGTCATTGCTCGAGCGTTAATAGTGCGGCATGCTCCATAGATTTTGCGATTAATTGGTTTTTGTTCTGATGTGCTGAGTTCGAACCATTCAAGATCTGCTTTTGTTTTAATGGCGTCGTCATAAATGTTTTCAAATGAAATAGGCTTGGGAGCGCTGGTTCCAGCGGGATAGAGAAGACCTAGAATCTTAGCTGGCAGGTCATTTTTTTGAAATGGAATAAGAATGTTATTGCGAATTAGCATGCCCGTTGTGCCATCATACGAATCTTCTTGATCAACCACCTTGTTTTTTTTAGAAAGTAATCGTGGCTTGAGAAATTCCCATATGCGATGCACGTGTGTTTTGTATTCATCCATATCAAAACCAAGAGTTGTAGCAGTGTCAGGTTTTTGTTCCTTTAATGCTTGATCAAAGTCCTTAGCATCTGAATTGAGTTGATGTGAAATTGCACGGTAATCACCTTGCGAAAAGCCTTGTATGCGTTTAGAGCGCGTTCTGAGATCATGAAACAAATGTAATTTGATAAGGTAGTTACAGCTGTGGTGTAGATTGGTTTTTTCAGTACGTTCATAGACTTCCATTTCCTGGTACCATTTAACTAGGCTCGGTGCAAAAATATACTTTATGATTTTGTCTTTTGCGTCACGTTCGACCAGTTGTTTTAAAATGTCAGTATGATTTGCGGTGTTATCCAATAATACAAGAGAACAAGCTCGCGTTATTTTTGGATACAAAGCAGAAATCAAATCATGGCTATTTTGTGGGTATATTCTTTTTATGTTTTCGCATTCATCAATAATATCTGATAACAGTGGAATGATTTTTTTATAAGAGAGCAGGGTTTGTATAGCTACTTCAAATTCTGCTAAGGTTGATACTTTTGCTTCTATAAGTGGAACTAAAGCTTGTTTGCCCATTTGGGCAATAGTGAGCCGTTCATCTTCAAGCAGCGGATTAGTAGCCAATTCCTTTGCGAATTCACTTACTGACGGAAAATAATTATTTGGTTTTAGCGCTAGGAGACTGCGTTCATATGCTCCCTGCATCAAATCATGCAGTTTCTTTGATTCTGTATCATTCATGATTACCTTCTTCTTGAATAATTAGCTAAATATCAGCCTATTTTAGCATAGCTATTGGCATGATTATAGAGCGGGTATTAGTTTTTTTATTGCGAAGATTGTGCTAAGATCAATACAGAAGTTGGTGAAATAGTCCGATAGAGTACATTTAGTTTAATAGTTGTAGAATTCGATACCTGCCGCGTCCGCCGTAGTTTGCCAAGCCGGAAGGCATGGATAAACGAAGGCTGGATGAGGCGCATTTAGTTCATAAAAATAGAATGTGTCTTATTATGTCCAATATCCCCGATGAATTACTCGATATAGTGGACGCTCAAGATGCTGTTATTGGCACGATGTGGCGTTCCCAGCGTGAAAGGCCTGAGCATTGGCACTTTAGATCCGTATTTGCATTTCTTAAAAATTCTGAAGGTAAAGTGTGTATTCTCCGTCGCTCAGCAAATAAAAGTTATTTGCCTTTGCATTGGTCGCTGGTTGGTGGGTGTGTTTCTAGTGGAGAAGACTATGATGTTGCCGTTGTGCGTGAGATTGCAGAAGAAATAAATATGGATGTTGATATTGCCACTCTTTCATATCTTGGTCATGTTACTCCAACAGAATTTGGCGGAAGATTTTTTACAAAAGTTTATGAAATTAGAGTTGACTCATTTCAGATCAATTATAACCCCGAAGATTTTTGCGAGTATCGTTGGATCTTTCCCCATGAGCTTTTAGAACTTCAAAAAACTGGCGAGCTGATTGAAAAGAAAATAGTACATGTTGTGCAACGATTCTATCCTCGAGAAAAATAAAGAATGAAAAAAACGCATATCATTATCGGTGCATCTGCAGCAGGAATTGGTGCAGTAAACAAATTGCGACAATTGGATCCGGAATCGCACATTATCTGTATCAGTGATGAAGTAGAATCTCCCTACAACAAATGCATGCTTGCCGATTATTTATCAGGAATAAAAGAAGAGCAACAAGTCTATACGCTCACTGCTGAACAAGCCAAACAAAAAAATATTACTCTTATGTTGGGTAGTCGTGTTACTCAACTGGTGCCAGAAAAAAAACAGATCGTTTTTGCAGACGGCAACCATCAGACATACGATACGCTTTTGTTGGGAGTTGGCACGTCGCCGATAATTCCTACACTTGAAGGAGCAGATAGATTGCGTGGTATTTTTACCTTTCATCGTCTGCGTGATATCCAAAGCATACTAACGTACATCAAATCTCACGCAGTAAAAAAAGCTGTGGTGGTTGGTTCCGGGTTGAGTGGGCTTGAATGTGCAGACGCATTGCTGCAATTTAATATTGATGTGAGCATTGTAGAAATGCGAGATCAGGTATTATCATCACTGATAAATAAAACGGCGAGTAGTTTTATCGAACAAAAAATGATGTCGCATAATATTGCGCTTTATGTTAATCAAAAAGTGGAAAAAATAATTGATCAAAACGGGCGTGTCGGTGGCGTAGGGTTGGCATCGGGTCAGCTGCTTGATGCGGATATGCTTGTTTTTGCTGTAGGGTTAAAGCCTAACATTGAATTAGCTCAGCAAGCGGGCATAGCGTTGCATCCTCAAGGTATTTTAACTGATGATTATATGTGTACGTCTATTCCTTCAATTTATGCTGCAGGCGATATTGTAGTGGTCAAAGATCAGTTGAGTGGTCAACTTGTGCCTAGCCGCATGTGGCCAGATGCAATGTTGCAAGGTCTGGTGGCAGCGTGTAATATGGCCCTTCAACCGCGAGCTTACCCCGGCATTTCTTCTATAGTAAGTTCATCCTTTTTTGGGATAAAATTTGTCTCTTGTGGACCAGTTTTGAATCCAAGCGTAGATTGTCAGATTCGGATACATCAATCTGATGACTTCTATCATTTATTCTTAATAGCGGATAATTGTCTTAAAGGGTTCCTATTGGTAGGAAATACCGCCAAAATGGGCATGCTGCGCCAAGCAGTGATGACCAAGGCTCCCTTGGATATAGCACTCCTTTTCTCTTAGAAAATCCTTTGTTGGTCTATTTATCAGTGAATTGCTTGAATTGTGTGTCTATTTGTAAATGACTCTCATGGGGCGTTTTATTATTAAAATGTCCTTGGTATACTGAGGATAATAGATTATAAATGGACTATATTTGGAGGTCATATTATGAATAAAGAAAACAAAAGAAAGCTATCTTTGATGATCGCTTTTTTTGCATGTGTGGGTGTAACTGGTATCTATGCTGAAGGAGAAACTGAATCTTCAGCGGTAAAAAGCTTAGGAAAGCTTTCTATCTCGGTAGAAAAAAAAGCTTCAGAAGAACCTTCAACGATTGACTCGTTGTGTTCTACTGCATCTACCGTTGCTAATACAACAATAAGTGCTATCGGCGTTGTAGGAAATGCGTTTTGGGAATTAAGTCCTCAAAATAAAGCGATAGCTCTATTGGCATTATATGTTGCGTATAAAGTTGTATGGCATGCCAAAATTCATGTCGCTGTTACATGGCCTAACGGACTTTATTTAAATCCATTTGGTAAGTAACCGATTCGATATACTTTAGCATTTTATAAAAAAAGCAGGTATCCTACATAAGGTATCTGCTTTTTTAGTGCCAAATCTTTATTGAAACAGTGTGATTATAGGGAGCCAACTATGTTAACTTTTTTTAGTTCGAACTTACTGTGGTCTGAAGGTTTGTATATTTTTTTTGGCATCGTGGTAATTGGGTTACTAGGCTTTATTTTTTTCCGTCCTTTATTGTATATAACACTTATTTTTTTCGCCTTTAGTTTATATTTTTTCCGCAATCCAGAAAGGGTTTGCGTTCAGGCTCTGAATGATACTGCTACGCTTATATGTCCTGCAGATGGAACGGTCGTTGACATTCAATATAATAGGGAGAACGGTTTGGAAGGATACGCCCAAAAAATTTCGATTTATCTTTCCCCGATTGATGTTCATGTCAACTGGACTCCCATGGCAGGTGTTATAGAAGATGTTATCTATAAACCAGGAACATTTGCTATGGCGTTTTTACCAAAATCATCTGAACTTAATGAACGCAATGATATTATTATTCGCAATGCACAAGGTGACTCCATTCTGGTCCGTCAGATTGCAGGAACGATTGCTCGTCGCATTTGTTGTTGGGTTAATAAGAATGAGCAGGTTAACGCTGGTTTTAAATATGGCATGATTAGATTTGGCTCAAGAGTTGACATTTTAATGCCGCATAACGTTATGCTTGCAGTTGGTGTTGGTCAAAAAGTTCTTGGTGGTCAAACGGTGCTTGGAAGGTGGCAATAATGGCTTTATCGCTGTTAAAATCATTTCGACCTATTGCGTACAGTGCTTTAAAAGCTGGGTTTAGAGCTCGTAAGAAAAAAATGCAGGAACGGTTGTTCCTCATTCCATTCCTTTTTACCTTTTTAAATGCTTTTTTTGGCTTATTATCGGTTATTAATACGTTTGAAGAGCAGTACAGCATTGCAGCTTATTATATTTTGTTGGCGGTATGTATGGATTTTTTTGACGGAAGGTTAGCTAGAGCTTTTGGTTCATGCAGTGGTTTGGGGCAAGAGCTAGATTCTTTGTGTGACGCGGTCTCATTTTGTTTTGCGCCTGCCATTTTGTTGTATGCATGGCGTTTGCACGGTACTGGAGCGCTTGGAATATTGGCTGTTAGTACGTATCTTTGTGTCGGACTATTTCGACTCGCAAAATTCAATGCCTTGCACATGAACCAAAAACCTTTTTTTATTGGCTTGCCAACTACCATTGCTGCATCTTTTATTGCGACGATGGTGCTTGCTAGTTCTTGGATTACGTCCGGTTCATTGCATGTGCTTGTATCGCCCATCGGTCTTGTTTGCCAGCTTTTTGTTCTTGCGTTATTAATGCCTTCATCTCTGCATTTTGCTTCATTCAAAAAATATACCATGAAAAAATGGATAGCTAAGGTGGCCGTCAGTACCGTTGCCATTGCTAGCCTCTATTGTGTATATGTCGGTTTTCCCGTTTTCTTTTTGGCAGCATCTGCCTATATCGTAGGCAATATTGCGATTAATCTCACCGCCTTCTTCTCAGGCAAATAGCTCTTATTTTCTATTAGAAAACAATTATAGTGGGGCGGTTGCGAACCTTAATATAAACTGTAATATGATATTATAAGAGTTTTAAATGGGCTCTTGAGGTATTATTTTAATAATAATGTGAGGTTATCATGGTTAAAAATCTCCGGATCTCTTTTTGTAGTTTGCTTGTCGTTTTTTTTGCGTGCACAACGTGGTGCGAAAGTGCCGAAAAAACAAAGCACAAGTCAGCGACGGTAGTTCGTACGGCTGTTACAAAAAAAGTAGTGTTTCGTCCAAAATTGCCTAGCGATAAAAAAGCAAAAGTTGTTGCTGCTCCTTCGTATATAAAAACTTTATGGAAGAAATTTGTTGATAATATTCCATTATTGGAATTTTATGGAGCGCAAAAAGTAAGCCCAGAAACTGAAAGATTTGTTCGTGGTATTCAAAAAGAGATGGGCATGGAATCGTATAATATTCCGGTCAGAAGATTTACCGATAAAATGATACAAAAAAATGGTTATGAAAATGCATTGGTTACCCCATGGCGATCGATGTATATCAGTGAAGATTGGTTAAACAGTTTACCGTTAGCACAAAAAAGATTTGTTGTTGGGCATGAGCTTGCTCATTTAAAAAGAAGACATCATTTGAAAAGCATGGGCATAGTATTGGCTATGTCGTACATGAATTATTTTATTGGTACGTCATATCTTGAGAATTACACTCATGAGAGTCGCTGGAAACGCGAGGCACGAGGGCTTGGCGTGCTTGCGCCACTTGAGCTGTTGATGTTTGTTGCTCTGTCTCGATTTGATCGATATTGCGAGGCTGATGCTGATGCGACTTCAGTTGCTGAGTTAAAATGTTACAAAGGAGCAATTGATAATTTTGGTGGCCCAGATAATGCAGCTCTTTCGAAAAGTTTCGCAGACTTCCTAGCAAAACGGCCTTGGCATGAAAAGTTGAAAGATTCATTTTGGAATTTGTTTGACTCGCATCCACGAGATCATGAGCGAAATAGAAACATTCAGAAGTTGATGGCTACCTCTAAAAAACGCTTGAAATCTTGAGCAGCTTAAACTCATCAACATTTGTTGCTGTGCCATCTAAAGATAAAAGTTGTAGAGACTCTTGGCGATGATACATGTCAATAAGTTGATCAAAAGTATCAACGCCATTAAAAAGTTTATTAAGCGTTGTTTGGAAAACTCTGCCATATCCTGACCAGTAACCAAGGAGAGTGACAACACTGTTTTTTTCAAGCGAAGTCACAACGGCCAAGCCTCCTGGAATCCAAATTAAATCACCTTCAGATAACGTTTCGTTTTTACCAAGTTTTTGCATATTTCGCATTGCAGTAAGTGTGTTTCTATAATAGTAGGGTATATCGCATATCTGTGCTGCTCGTAAAATGAGTCCTGATACATCAAAACCGCCTAATGGGCTTTGTGTTTGTTCTGAACTTGCCCAATGTTGGAATGTTTCTCCGGTTTCAATTGTTCTGGGCATTTGTGAAAAAGTTATGTCATTGCTATAGACATGCGTAAAACTGCACCCACCCCAAACAACGGGAATGTGATGTTGAGGCATTGTTGCCCATTGCTGCAAAAGTTCTACAAAATTATGTATTTTTTCTGCCTCGCTTGTGTAATGTTCATAATCTGTTTCATCACCACCGCATACACAGTGCGATTTTGGTAATTTTGTTATGTTGCTACCATACGCAACAACTGGTATATCAACAGTGGTTTCATCTTTCTTGCCTCGCATGACAAACCTAGTTCCCGCAGAATAAGTTTTTTCTGTTGTTGAATCCTGATACGGAAATTTGAGCGTAATAATGTTGTAATTAGCTTGTGAAATATTATTTTTATGTACTGAAATTGGCTCTGGTATAGAAATTAATGTATTCAGATCTAGATCTGTGAGCTTTACCATGTTTGATTTGAGCGTCCAATATCTGTAGTGTGCAAAATGTTCAAGTGGTGTTTCGTAAAATGATTGTGAGAGCTCAATACAATATTCTTCTTCATTCTCGTTGATGATCGTAACCACTTCATTAAAAAGTAACTGATGATCTCGAGGACAAATTTTTTTGCTGTGCACCCAAGAAAGTGGCAATTGCTCGTAAGCTTGTCGGGTATTTTTGTTAAGTTGATAATCAGCCATTGGTAGAACGAGAAGGTCTGCCACAGGGACTGAACAAACTGCTTGAATCGGCTCATAAGAATGTGTTTGGCTTGCAAAGCATAGTGCAAGAATTGTTAAGAATGTAGATATCATATCAAAACTCCTGTGTTGTTATATCGTGTCAAAAGTATCAGATTTTAATCCCAGATGCTAGCAAGTTTAAGTAATTTAAACTCTGGCCACGTTTGAACTACTTCATTGTCATTGCCAAGTCGATAGAGAGGTTTTTTATCATGATATTGTTTGACCAGTTGATCGTAGGTGTCTATACCTTTAAAAACTTGGTTAAGTGCAATTTCTTGAATTTTTCCCTGGCCGTTATACACCCGCCCACGAGCTTCAAATAATGTATTGTTGTTCAGATCTGCTACCACCATAATGTGCCGTTGCCCCCAAATAATATCGCCTTCTTGGAGTTTTTGTGTGCTTTTTAAAGGTTTTAAATGTGTTGCCACGGTGGTGCTGTTTTTAAAAAAATAAGGAATGCCGCACATTTGGGCAGCCCGTACAACAAGTCCTGTGCAGTCCATGCCAGTCTTGGGGCTTGCGGTGTAATCGGAAAGATTATAGTATGAGCATGCGGCATTATTAATCATGAGTTCGGTTTCTTCATAGGTGCCATTGCTGATACATATAAAACTTGTTCCTCCCCACACATAGGGTATAAATCCACCTTTGACTTGTGTCCAGCGTCGAATAAGTTCCACAAATTGTTTTATTATTTCCGTTTTGTCATCTGTTTGGTTGAGTATTAATGAACGGGGTATCGCAATTTCTTTAAACGTAAAACTATTTTTATCAAAAACATAGACTGTCACGTGGCTCTTTTGATCTTGTTCTGAACGCTCTGTTGTGCGAGTAGGCACAAATCGTGTGCCAGCTGAAAAAGTTTGTTGGGTTATGCTATCAGTATAAGGCATTGCTAATACGGCCACATTGTTGTTGTTGATTTTTTTTTGTACAAATGAAGGCGTTACAGGGATATTATTAAGATCCAATTTTTTTTTGTTCAGTTCCTTAAAAGTGACTACATTTTTTTTCTGCGTCCAATATGAGTGCTGAGGTGTTGAGTTGGTGCTGCTGGTGTGAAAAAAATTGGGCACTTGGATGAGTAGTTCATCGCCTTTTCGATCAATAATATCCACCGTTTCATTAAAGAGCAGTTGATGAAGCCGCATACATGAAGTATAGGGATTAGTGTTGCCACCAGAAAGAGGTAGTTGATCATAGCCTTCTTGGGTGGATAGATGAGGAAATGATTTTTTGATGGGAGCTCCGAGTAAATCTGCAACGGGAACAATAATTACTGCCTTTTGAGAGCAATGTACCATTGCATTAATATGGACAAACAATAAAAATATTCGATACCTCTTAATACGTTTTGTGTTCACGCGTTTCCTCCTTGTGAATAAAATTTTAATTATAGTATCACATACGCGTGTTTGTTGAATAGCAATAGCGCGATAGATGTTGTTTTAAACTGGTTATACAGGATATACTAATGTGCGAAGTTGCTTTACCAAAAATTAACTAAAAAAGAGAGTTTACCATGAAGCGTGTATATATGATGCTGTTTTTTTCGTTATGGTTGCCATTCTTACATGGCGCATCTACATACCAAGGTGAAGCACTATTTGTTCATCTTCTCAGTTTGTATGTACCAGTTTCTAGTTCAGTTTTAAAGCAGCTGAACAAATTGGTTTCACCGTTCAAAGAAACAAAAATCGTTGTACACAAATCAGCTAAAAAATTACCAATTTTTAAAGAATTTCCTGGTCTTGTAAGCAAAATTGCTTATGAGCCAGTATGTTCTTTGCCATCACCTGTAAAAAAACTGAGTGTTCTTGGTGATTATGTACACATTAATGAATTAGCTATGAAGGATGATGGAGCATTAGGGTTAGGTGGCACAAAGAATCGTAAATTTGGTTTTCTGTTTGGGCAAGCGTTACATCATGGCGCTAAGTCAATAGTCACGTTGGGAAGTGCAGGCTCTAATCTTGCTGCAGCGGCAGCCGCTTGTTGCCAAAAATTAGGATTAAAGAGCATATCTTTGCTCAAGCCCCAGCCAAACTCTCGCACCGTGAGACGCAACCTATTACTAATGGATTATTATGGTTCCCAATTACAATATTGTCCTAATATTGAAGTTCGTGGCATGGGAGCAACGTATACTTTTTTTAGACAGAAAGAAGATTATGGTGATTTTCCTTATATAATTCCACCAGGAGGCTCGTGCCCGATTGGTGTTATTGGTATTATTAATGCCGTATTAGAATTGCAGGAGCAAATAAAACAGGGGCATATATCAGAACCGGATCGTATCTATGTAGCGGCAAGCACGTTAGGAACGGTTGCAGGTCTTTTGCTGGGAACAAAAATTGCAAAATTGCCCTCACGAATAATTGGTATTTCTGTGATGCCGGAAATGAAGGCAGAAGGCATTGAAAAATTAATTATGCAGCTGTGTAATGAAACTGCTGCTATGTTACATGGTCTTGATCCTCAGTTTCCGCTTGTGAAAATACAGCAAGACGAGATACATATGTTGTATGACTTCAGGGGTACTGAATATGGGTTGTTTACACCACAAGGTGTTGAGATGATCAAGATGCTCAAAGAAAAAGAGGGTGTGGTGCTTGATGGTACGTATACCGGAAAAGCATTTGCAGGTATGCTCGAAGATGTGAAAAAAAACAACTGTCAAAAACAGAATATTTTGTTCTGGAATACTTTTTATGGTGATGATTGTTCCACGCTCATATCCGAGAATTCATATAAAAAACTGCCTAAAGCATTGCATTCCTATTTTGAGACTAATGTGCAGGAATTGGACAGAGGGTAGTTTATCCAATTCTTTGCATGCGATTTCTAGTTGTTGGAGAAGTAGAAAAGCTCTATAATAAAGGAGTTATAGTAATTTTTTAACAACAGGAAAGCTATGAATAAAAAAACATTCTTATTATTCGTATTTTACATCACATCAATGCATGCTAGCCAAGGATCATCATCAAGCTCCGCAAGCTCTTCAAGTAGTTCTATATCTGCTCTTTCTCATCTCAATTCAACTGAGACTGATGAAATGAGCGATAGTGAGCATGAAGTTCGCATTGCACAGATGAAAGGTTTGGCAGGGCCAGGAAATACAAA
>Ga0206868_10160_pt1 | contig 19530 bp, 21 predicted proteins | sample Alteio_BWOrgCont_38_FD_152901 | JGI IMG/M metagenome (GOLD analysis project Ga0206868, IMG submission 152901) | Enriched cells from forest soil in Barre Woods Harvard Forest LTER site, Petersham, Massachusetts, United States -... | ecosystem: Environmental > Terrestrial > Soil > Temperate forest >... | reverse complement strand
CATCCCGGAAGAAATTGCCGATTCTAGCGGCCACTTCGGATGTGTTGCCGTGTTTGGTTTCCAATGCGAGAATCTCAAGGGTTTGCCAAAGCGCCAGAAACTCATATTGCACAAGGAGAGAGTCTCCAGCAACGGTAAATAAGCTCATCGCTTGAGCGAGGATTTGCCTCGGAGTACCCTGTCGCGGGCTTTGCCGAAGCCGATCAAGATATAGACCCATGACCGGCGGCAAGGCGTCGGGTAGGGAGATCGGTAGGACTTCTACGTGTGGAACGAACGCCCAGCAGATATGTTTTCCTTCGGATCGCACTAGATACAAGGGACTCGGCTTAAACTCATTGGAAGGGCCACTGGGCCTCCCCATGAGCGGGTAACCAGTGGGTGCCGCATGGAACGAAGCCCTCAGCAAGTTTGAGACTTCATCTGCTGCGCGAATAGCCTCCTCGGACCGCTTAGCTTTAACCGAGATCTCGACGGCTTGAATTCGATCAAGATCCTGCACTTCGATTTCGGATTGCACGCAGATAAGCTCAAGTTGATTCTTGACAGCTTTCCAGCCCGTCTTTGACGCTGGTCGAACTCGGAGGCCTAATATTGTCCGCTCGTAGATCCATCCAGGAACGGAAGTCAGCTGCAGGAAGAACATACAGGTGAATGTCTTCTTTGGTTCATTGAGATAGTCTTCGCAGAATTGGCCAAGACTCAGGATGAAGCCTTCGACCGTCGCTCGTCGCTTATTCTTGCAATCGACGAGCGCCTTTAATACCAGGTGCTCCTGCGTGTCGCCAGGGATTTCATTTGGGACACCCACAAGACAATTGAGAAGGAATAGCGCGTATACCTCGTGACCCGCTCCGGCGAGGGCGTGACCATCAAGGCCAGCAACGTTTCGGATCATCTGGGCTTTGCCACCGGGCGGAATCACGGTTTTGAGCGCATTGCACAAAACGTCCTTGAAAAAGGCTCGCTTAGCAGGATCCAATTCGATATTCATGGTTTAGCCTATGATTCGGTGATTCAACACAGAAGCCCAGAAGTTCCTCGGGGCGCCTAAATCGAAGGCACTATAGCTTCGGTTGAAGTCGAAATGGAAATCAACTATTGCAGTGGCGATTGCTTCTGCCGGTCTTTAGTACGTGACAGTCTACAGCGGCCCTCACATTTTGAAATGGCAAATCAAGCGAGACCTAGCCAGCGAAAGCGTTGCCGTAAGTGCTCGCACAAAGCTACAAAACCCTTCGTAGGGATCCAAAACCCAACAGCTCGAAACTTCGCCTATAATACTTGAGGTTGCTGTTGCTTCCATGGGGTAGAGCCGATCAGGCGTTCGGGGCGCGTCGGCGGATGAGGTTTGGTGGCAACTCGCTCAAATCGACCTTGCTTCGAAGAACTTGGCCGCGTAACCCATGGATCTTGTCGAGTGCCAATATGGGTCTACAAAATCAGTAGACAGAATGTGAGGCCAAGCCCTCGTCGTAAATTATGTCGTAAACTATTAGTCGAACCTGGCCCCTTGTCGTAACAAGGCATTTTGTCTACCTATTTGGGGAACCTAAAGTAGTATAGTGCCTCTTATATCGCACTGCAGAGGTCGTGAGTTCGAATCTCATCATCTCCACCAGAACGCGGGGTACCAGTTGTGCGACGGATCTCCCTCGGGCTCTACGCCATTCGTGGGGGCACCCCCCCTTTCTGACCTAAGAGCACATTACCCTGACTCTGAGTCGGTAGTTCTCGAAGTTTCTAAACCCGTATGCTTGTCGCGAGAGTGACTCCATTTTGTTGTGGAATCCTTCAGTGATTCCGTTGTTTTTGGTGAACCTCCACATTCGGGCGACCTCCTCTTGCCAGGAGCGAAGCGTTTCTCCCAGAGTAACGAGCGGTTCGAGTTTCGAGTCTATGAGCTCGTCCACGGCCTTTAGGAATTGCTTTGCGAGTTCTCGGCACTTATATGCCTTACAGTGCTTGTGCAGCAGGATGCGACAAAGATCTTGCTTGAACTCGTAAATGAGCTTGAGCACGGGCATTTCGCTCAGATAGGCCTCCAACCGATCTGCCTGTTCCGGAGATTTGAGGTTGGCACGATGCCGACGTATGAGGCTCAGCAGACCGCGGCTCTTGCTTCCGACCGGATCCAGCATCTTCCAGGTGGCCAAGAAATGGTGATTCACCAGGCGAATAACGTGAAAGCGATCGGCGACGATCTTGGCCTTCGGGAAGTGCTTCCTCACGATGGCGCGATACGTGCTCGAGAGATCCATGCATACGACCTCGACCAACTCCTTACCCTTCAAACGGTTCAGGTAGCCCTCCAAAGACGCTTCGCTGCGCCCTAGGACGACGTCGTAGACCTTGTTCTTGCCAAGGTCGCAGAACGTCGTCGCATAGCCGTCCTTCTTGGAAAAGAAGTGCTCGTCGATGCCAAGCACACGCGGACAAGGAGCGTTCTTAACCTCGCAAAGCAGCCGGCCCAGGCAATCGTGGAACCATCGCCCGACCGTGGCACTGCCGATCTTTTCACGCTTGCTCAAGCAAGAACGGTTGATTCCGTCTCGGTGCTGGTTTGCCACCGAACGCCGAAAAGGCTCGCTTGAGCGCTTGCCAGGCAAGATCCCAGGAAAGCGCTGCCAAAAACTCTTGCCGCAGTCCCGGCAAAGCCATTTCCGAGTTTCCAATTCCAACTCGCAATGACGCTCGCCAAAACTTTCGTGACGAACGCGACGAACACGCCGTCCTCGATCTCGAAGATTCAAGCCGCCACAAAACGGACATGAACGCTCACCGATATAGCGAACCGAAACGCAAACCGTACGCCCCGAATAGCAAACACCGGTAACCTCTAAATCGGGCAGGCCGACCAAAGCCTCCGAACTTAACACAAACTTTCACCTCAATGAAGTTGTGTCAGAAGAGGTTGCCTGCCCCCACGAATGATCTAGAACCGCCGCGCTATTCCAGCTTGAATCGAACCAGTGCGAAGACGTCTTTCGGCTGACCTAGCGAGTCCACGCTGGCGACGACCAGCGTGTTGCCGGGTCGCACTCGGGAGGTGAGGTCTGCCGTGAGGACATCGTCGCTCGTTTGGACTCGGGCGGAAAGCTCGGTGGTCAGGATGTCCTTCCTCAAAGCGGTGTCGCCTGGTCTCTTCGTTACGCAGTACAGGTTGGATTCGACCGACCCGTCGCCATAGAGGTGAGGCGTTATGCGGATCGATTCGGACTCTTGCAGTGTGCGCATAAGGCTCAGCGATGTGCTTTCGTCGGCATGGGTCCGGATCTTTGGGTGATCGATGATCTTCTTGCGGCTCGTCCATTGGGCGATTAGGCCATCCGCAACTTGGTCGGAGACGACCCACACCGAGGGCTCGCGCTGTCCCTTCTTCGTGACGAGCCCAATGCTTTCGAAGGAGACATCACGGGCAACAAACCAGGTTCGAATCTCCACCGGCGCCGACGAAGGGCCCCCAGTTGATTGGGCCGGTTTAGAAGCAGGCGTAGAGCCTTGCCGAGCCACTGCGAAACAAACCAATGCCATCGCAGCGGATGCGGCCGCGCATCGTCGAGTTCTCTTGTTCACAACCATTTAAATCGTCCTAGCGGTCGTGTTGTGATCTATCGGGGCCGAATCGTTCACAGAATCTGCTCGAACTCGGGCCATTCGGCGTACTACTCCGGGGAGCTTATCGATGACGAATCCCCACGATCCAACGTCATAATTGGGGAGGCCATGCCAGTGACGATCGATGATGCCCTCATGCGAGCAGAGCATTTGGACGAGCAAGGGTTTAAGCGCGAAATAGCGGTCGCGCTTTTTTCGCAGGATCGGCTCACGCTGGCGCGAGCGGCCAAGTTGGCCGGTATGGCTTACATGGACTTCCAAGCACTCTTGGCGGATCGGGAGATCTGCGTGCACTATGGCATTGAGGATCTGGAACAGGATCTGCTGACTCTCTTACAACGCGGTCTCTTGTGATCGTTGTCGCCGATACGTCTTCGCTCCTGAACCGGGAGAAGACCGGTAAGCTGGAGTTGTTCGAGCTGTTACGCTTAGAGTGGAGTCACGAATAGAGAGGAGTTGTCGAAGATGCCTCGATTGAAACCTGAAGTATCTAAAACTCAGCCGGCAAGAATCGCCGCAGAGACAGAGTTCGCCGTCTTATATATTCGTGCCAGTGACAATTTCGATGCGATCGACTGCGCGAACGAGTGGGCACAGCGACATGGCTTTGTTAGAGCTCGGGAATTAACTTTGAGCGTGGCTAATCTTGATGGCGAACGTTTCTACGTTGCCAGATGCTATCGATTGGTTCCTGGCGAACGATGACGAAGGCTGTCGTCGTTGACACGTCCGTGCTCATCCGATACCGATTTCGCGAGCCAAGCTGGGAAAACACAAGACCGCTCGTCGACGCCATTCAGCGTCGGCAAACCATAGCCTACGCGCCTCCGCACCTCCTGCTCGAGTTCTTTCATGCTGCCCACCGAAAGACACAACCTCTTGCGGATCGCAAGAGGGCTTTGAAGCGGCACTTCGATTGGTTGATGAGCCTTCCGATAGACTACATTGACGTCGACTATCTTGCGGAGGCTCGCTCTTTGCGCTTGTTCGTTGGCGCCGGCGCCGGGTCATATGACGCACTTTACGTGTACCTCGCGAAACATCGTCGGATTCCTTTGTGCACATGCGACGTCGGCATCGTTCGTTTGAGTTCGTCAGGTGGCCTGAGATTAAAGATCAGCGATCTCGACACGACGGCTTACACGCCGTGAATTCTTTTGGTCTGCGGCTGGTGAAGAGCGGGACCTTACATACCGACGACTTCCGCTCTGCCGATCCAAGTGAAATCTGCGTCCACTTCGGCGTCGAGGAGTTTCGGGAGAACATCGAGACATTGAAACGTTTGGGCCAGTTGCGATCGTCCTAGACGACAGTTCCCTGACCCTCAATACAACGAATCCGACTCGTCACTCTGCTGCTAGCCCTCCAGCTTGAATCGAACCGGCGCGAAGATGTCTTTGGGCTGACCTAGCGAGTCCACGCTGGCGACGACCAGGGTGTTGCCGGGCTGGACTCGTGAGGTGAGGTTTGCCGTGAGTACGTCGTCGCTCGTTTGGACTCGGGCGGAAAGCTCGGTGGTCAGGACGTCCTTCCTCAAAGCAGTGTGACCTGGCCTCTTCGTGACGCAGTAGAGGTTGGATTCGACCGACCCGTCCCCACAGAGGTGAGGCATTATGCGGATCGACTCGGACTTTTGCGGCGTGCGCATGAGGCTCGGCGATGTGCTTTCGTCGGCATGCATTGAAGTGTAAGGGAAACGCAGCGGCTTGCCAAACGTCGGATCACAACCAAGCCCCGAGGATCCAAACGATGCGAAGCCTTCGAAAACTTCAAGCTCCTGCCCTTTTTGCCTTTCTCCTGCTCGCCCTGTCGACGATCGCCTGTGCTCAAGACGGCGTGTCGACGGCCGGCGCAGCCCGGACCAAGTATTTGAGCAAGCTCGGGATCATCCCGACCTCGCGCGAAGTCGTCGTCGAAGACTTCATCAACTACCCTCGGCACGAGATTGCGCGGCCGAAGGCGGGCGAGGCGGTTGGGGTTGACGTTCGTTGGGGAAGTAGCACGGTATCGCCGGACGGCGATGCGATCCTGCAGGTCGGCTTCAGCACGGCGCTAGCACACGACAAACAGGAGTTGCGGCCGCTGAATCTGTCGGTGGTCATCGACAAGAGCGGTTCGATGGCGGACGACCACAAGATGGAGCGCGTCAAGCAGGCGCTTCTCAAGATGGTCTCGCAGCTTCGCTCAACCGACGTTTTATCGATCGTCGTTTTCGACGCGAATGCCCAGGTTCTGCTGCCGGCCGAAAAGGTTTTGGATCGGGAGCGCATCGACGAAATCATCCGGGGAATAGAGCCCGGCAGCACGACCAACCTGAATGCGGGGTTGATGCTTGGCTACAAAGAGGCGATGAAGCATTTTCGCGAGGATGCGACCAATCGCGTCATCTTGCTAACCGACGGCATCGCCAATCGCGGAGTAACGGATCCGGCCGAGATCGCGAAGGCGTCTGTTAGTTACAACGACCGAGGCGTCGACCTATCCACCATCGGCGTCGGTTTGGATGTTAACAAAGACATGCTTCAGCATCTTGCCAAGAGCGGGCGCGGGCTGTTCCACTTCATCGCCGATTCTGAAGACATCGAGAAGGTGTTCGTCAAGGAACTGCAAAGCCAGATATCGCCGGTTGCCACCGAACCGAACCTTACGGTCGAATATGGTCCCGGACTCAAGCTTGAGCATGTATATGGCTTCGAGCCTCGGCTCGGCGAGAATTCGGTCCGGATCAAGCTGGACAACATGAACAGCGGCATGACCGAAGTCGTCTTGATCCGGTTCAAGGCGCGGGGCGAGGCTGCTCAGCTACCGGTTAAGGTCCGGCTCAGCTACAACGACGTCGATCGCGGCAAGGCGATCGAGGCGGTTCAGAAGTCCTCCATCGAGGTTGGCGAAGGGACCCACCCCGGCATGCTAGCCGACAGCTCGGTCGCCAAGAACTATACGATCGCTTCGCTGGCAACGGCTATCAAGGAGATGGCTTCCGATTGTGAGGGGCAGCGATATCGACAAGCGGCAAAGGTATTGAATGCCGCCATAGGCAGGGCCAACGAACGCTATCCGAGCATGGAAGACGAGGACATCAAACGAACGATGGCTATCGCTCTGAAATACCAAGGAGTTCTCAATTCCGAAAGCGGCTTGGAGGACAAGAGCGAGACGGAGTTCACTCGGGCCGGCGGATCGGTCGATACGGCGCCAGTTTTTAACCTGATTCCGAACGGCGACTTCTCGCAAGGCAATACCGGATTCTCGTCGGATTTGTCCTACCTTGAGCCTACATCAAACAACCTTTGGAGCGCGGGATATACCGTCGCGACTAGCTTCAACAATCCGCAACTCCATACTCTCCTTCCGAGCGAACCCTTTGAGGCGCCGAAACGATCTAACGGAAACGAGCAGGCTTATTATGCGAACGCGGGGGGATCGGCGGCACTCGTCCTGTGGAAGACGATCGTTCGGTGCAAACCCAACACGACCTACCGAATCCGGTTCCAAAGCATCAGTCTAAACAGCGGCGTCGAGTGGGTTCCGACCTTTGAGATTCGGGTTAACGGCGAGAGGAGCGACGCGCAAATCTCAGGCGAACGCGCATGGACCCCGATTAGCTCGCGGTGGGATTCCAAGGGCGCCCGCTCGGCAACCATCAGCATCGTCCGAATGCCGATGGCGCACAACGGCGGCCTCATCGCAATCGCGAATATTGAAATGACGCCGGTTGAGTAGCGCGGTCGAAAAGCGAACACATTCAAAGCCCCGGGGGTCTGACTTCTAAGCCTGGCCATACGGTCATGGTGTCCGGGGAGGTTTATATGTACGCAGTTGCAGGAGTAACCGGCCATACGGGCGGAAACGTCGCGTCTTCACTTCTCGATCAGGGCAAGAGCGTTCGAGTCCTTGTTCGCAACCGGCAGAAAGGTGAGCCGTGGCAGGCTTGCGGAGCGGAGGTGAGTGTCGCGGACCTGCTCGACTCCGAGTCGCTGTCAAGGGCGTTGGACGGGGTTGAAGGGCTTTACTACCTCGTTCCTCCCAACATGAAGAGCAGCGACTTGGTGATCGAGTATCGCCGCTTTATCGACGCGCTGACCAACGCGATCAAGTTCGCACCCGTCGGTCACATCGTGTTTCTATCGACATGGGGCGCGCATCTAGGCGACGGGCCATTCCCGATGCACTACGAAGCGGAACGGCGGCTGCGGTCATGCGGGGTTCCCTGCACCTTCTTGCGTGCTTCATTCTTCATGGAGAACACGCTAATGATGCTGTCATCCATCGAGAACAACGGCCTATTTCCGTCGTTTTTCTCGCCCGAGCGAAAGCTGCCGATGGTTGCGGCACGCGATATCGGAGCGCTTGCTGCCTCCAAGTTGATCGTCGGCGCCGGTGCAGCGGGCATCGTCGAGTTGACGGGACCGGCGGAATACAGCATGAACGACGTCGCCCAGACCTATGAAAGGGCCCTCGGCAAGCCGATCCGCGTGTTGCCGGTGCCTCTCAGCGGCATCGCAGACGCAGTCACTCATGCAGGCGGCTCAAGAGCCGTCGCCGATTTTTATCGGGAGATGGTCGAGGACTTCGAGGCTGGCAAGATCGGCCCCGAGAACCCGGACCTTATCGTGCGGGGGAAAACGCCCTTAGGCGATTTCGTCCAGCAGGTAGCTCTTCAACCGCAAGCATATGTGGTCTAAGGCTGCCAGATCAGTCAGCGAAGAACCCGGACCGATTGGCCGTCGATGAGAAGGATGTGATCGGTTTGGCTGTGGAAACCGTGGATCCGGACGGTCTCCTTGGTAACCGTAAACCAATCGGCCAATAAGTCCGGGCTCTGGGCGGCAACGGACGGGTAGAGAAAGCGCCGGCTCCGTTTGGTGGTTGTAGGGAGTAGCTGGAATGTGTCGGGGTCGTGTCGATTTACGCCGACGACATATTCTGGCCTAGCGAAAACGCGCCAGGGATCTGCGGGATCGTAGCGATCCAGAAACCGTCTTCACCCTTCTCGTAGATTACTGTCAGGTTAGCGTTCTACATGACCATTAAGACGGACTCAGGCGAAAGTGCGGCTTTCGCTTGTCACGATCGTGGGGAAGTGGGTTTGGTCGAGCAGCCCGTGCTCAGTTAGGAGTCGCCCGAACTCTCCTAGGCCGTTGAGCTCGCTCTCGTACATTGGGTAGCGCATGATTTCCCGAAGGTAGCGGGCGCATAGGTCGGGGGGCAGGCCGGTTTCGGCGGGGGCGGTGGCCAGGACGCGGGCCAGGTTGGCTTGGCCCCACCGTTCGGCGCATTTCAAGTGTTGGGCAAGTTCAGGCGTAAGGCCGTCGTCGCCCATCCAGACGGCCCAGACGAAGGGGAGGTTGGTCAGTTCGTACCATTCGAGGCCGAGGTCGAGAATGTGAAGGCCCTCACCTTGCTCGCGCATGCCGTTATCGCCGATCAGGACGCATGCGTCGTGATCCGCGAGCATTTGCGATAGCGACGGAGGAAGCGGTTCGCATGCGGGAGAAACGCCATACCGGTCCTTCAACACGATGTGGGCCAGGGCGTTGCTCGTCATCGAGCTTTGGTCTAGCGCCAACGAGCGAATCTGCTCAGGTGGAACCTTGCTGAAGACGCGCACGCTGAGGACCTCGCGCCGGGTGCCTATGCAGACGCCCTCGGCGACACGCTTTCCGGGCTGACGCAATGCCTCGATCGAAGAAACCAAGATCGCCTGAACCTCGCCGATGGCGAGCATCGCGGGAAGACGGGACGGGATGTCGTATAGAACCTTTACGGGGCTGTCGTCGCCCTGATCCTCGAACCACCGGACCAGAGGCTTTGCGTTGAGGTAGGGGACGCTGCCAACCGTATATCTCATGAATCTCCGTCTTTTGGTTCTACGCGTTGGGCGACGGCGATTACACTGCTGCCCCATGGCAGATTCAGCGCGGAGATTAGCGACGCTTCCAAGTTCTGCAGGCCGATCAGCGCGGCATTCATCCAGGCGGGAACGGACACTAGGGAAGCCTTTGCCGGCCCCTTCTTGCGCTTTTCGAACAGCCGCCATACGACCACGACCGGGAACAGGAAGAAAACGGAGTAAGTCGAACGCCGCACGGTGAAGCCGGCGGCTTCGAGAGCCCGACGGATCTCGTCGGAGCGGTAGCGCCGGAAGTGCATCAGCGCCACGTCGTGCGGTCCCCACAGGGCCCGAAACGCGGGCACGCTTAGCACGAGGATGCCGCCGGGGCGAAGGACCCGATACGCCTCGGCGAACGCCGCCGCATCGTCTTCGATATGTTCGAAGATATCCAGGCCGATCACAGCATCGAACTGCTTGTCGGCCAGCGGCAGCATCGAGCCGTCGCCCAGGATAAGCCTGGACAAGCGCCTTTGCCGGCAAAAGCCAAGCGCCAATTCACTCATGTCGAGGCCGGTCGGCGAAGCCCATTGAGAAAGTTCTCTTAGAACGACTCCCGTGCCGCAGCCTACGTCCAGCACGTCAGGCTTGGCGACCGACGTATGGCTGCGCAGCAGCTTCAGTGCCAGCCGCCGGCGGCCGACGAACCACCAGTAGGTGTCCTCAAGATCGAACATCTTCGTGTATTCGCCGGGGTTCACGGGTCCCTCGGAGCGATGCGGCGTTTTTTGCCGGCTAGGCGGATCTTGACCAGGTCGCGGAGGGCGCGGGGGCCGTCTCGCATGAGCACTACTTTGGAACCTTCTTGGTCCAGCCAGCGGATCGGCACTTCGTCGATGCGGTAGCCGAGGTCGCGGGCGATCATCAGGCACTCGAAGTCGAAGCCGAACTGATCGATCTTGCACCGCTTGAAGATATCGTGGGCGGCCTTCTTGGAGAACATCTTAAAGCCGCACTGCGTATCTTGGATTCCTCGGACGGCCAAGAGCTGGATCAGCTTGTTGGACATTCTCCCGAACATCTCGCGATATAGCGGCTGCCGCTTTTCAAGATTGCTCTCGCGTAACGGGCGGCTGCCGATCGCGATATCGGCGCCGGCAGCCATGCGGGGCAGGAGTTTCTCGGTTTCCTCTTGGGGGGTCGCCAGATCCGCGTCGCAAAACAGGATGAGGTCGCCTTCGGCGGCCAGGATACCGGTGCGCACGGCATAGCCTTTGCCGCGGTTCGTCCCGTATTCGAGCAGGCGGAATTTGGGATGTCCGGCGGCAAACTCGTTTACGAGGGCGGCAGTTCGGTCTTTGCTGCCGTCGTTTACGACGATGACGTCGTAGCCGTACGACTGGGCTTCGTAGTACTCATACAAGCGGGCCAACGTGCGTGGCAGACGCTCTTCTTCGTTGTAGGCGGGGACGACCACGCTAAGGTGAGGCACGGACAAAACAAACCGAGTCTACCGTCGCGCAGTTCCAAACGCCTTAAGCGGGCACAACCCATACGTGCCGGGACACCTGTTTCCCGACGGTTGCCGGCTTGCCGCCGATGTTTAGGTGGATAAGGGAGTCGATCTGGCTGCTGCCGACCGCCTCGAATTCGACACCCGGCTTGAGCCCGATCTCCTCAAGATGCTGTAGAAACTCGACCCGCTCGTCGCTGATTCGAAACACGCGGAGCTTGCCCGCCTTGGCGTCTTGCAAGCGAGTGCTGGGGTCGGGATCGTCGGCGTTAACGAGGTTTCCGTGCGGGCAGGTGGCCGGATGGCCAAGCTTCTCGTCGATCCGGTCGATAATGTCTTCGGAGATGTAGTGTTCCAGCTTGCATGCAAGCTCGTGGACGTCGTTCCAAGGCAGCTCCAAGTGATCGACGAGGAACCGCTCGATGATCCGGTGGGCGCGGGTGAGCTGCTTCGCGACCTTTTCGCCGAACTCGGTAAGACGGATACCCTGGTAGGGCGCGTGTTCGACCAAGCCGAGCTCGGCAAGCTTCTTGACCATCGTCGTCGCCGAGCCGGCGCTGACGCACATATACACCGCGATTTCGCCAGTGGAGACGCGATCGACCTCCTTCTGGAGACGGAAGATCCCCTCGACGTACTCCTCGACGCTTTCGCTAAATGCGCGCTGCGTCTTGTGCTCGTCGCCGGGCCGGCAACTAGCGGGCACGCGAAGGGAGAACTCCTTTACGGACATGCGGATAGTTTACTGGGCTTTGGCCGGTGTTACGGTGTTGGGTGTTGGGTGTTGGGTGTTGGGAAGGGCCCTGGATCTTGCAATCCGTCCCAACACCCAACACTTAACACCTCGCCTCCCCCTAAAGCCGTAACACCGTATCCAAGCTATCCCCTAAATGTTCTCACCACAACATACGTGTCCGTACTTTCGGTGCCCTCGATGAAGTCTTCGTGAGCGTCGACTTTGCCTCGGGCAAGCATCACGGAAGTGTTGCCGGGGAGGGTAAAGCCCTGGCAGGAGGTCGAGCCTTGCTCGAGGACTGCCCCGTCTTTGTCGCAGAGTTCGGCCCGGGCGGCGTCCCACGCCTGCTCGTAGGGCACGTGCAGGTTATACAACTCGACGTGCGCGGAACGAGTCTTCTTTACGAGGACATCGTTTGATTTGAGCTGTTCGGCGCCGGAGAGAAACTGGAAACGCGCATCATGATGGGAAAACGTTGCGGCAGCGACCCCAAGGGTAGCGACGCCCAGTAACGATGAATACAGCCAAGCTTTGTTCATACTTCACCTCGCGATTTCGGTCGCGCGTCAACGCGCTGGTCGGTAGAAGCTCTTTGCGAGGTGCGTCTTTGAAAGCCTGCAAGCGGTAAATGTGGCGCAGCTTCTACTGCCACGTATAGGTTACCAAGTTTTGGAACGATTAGTCCAGAAGGCCGGGATTTCGAACGATGTATTGTTCGACGGCCTCTTTGGCGTCCCGAAGGTCGAGGTTGGTCTTTTCGCGGAGGTAGCGGATCGCCTCGATCTTGCTTACGTCGCGGCCGCGGTCCAGCCGTTTGTGGACGTACTTGTCGATCACGAAGTCGGAATTTGCGACGACGATATGGTCGTCGCCTTCCCGCGCCGCGCGTTTGTTGCGCTTGGCTTGCCACTTCTCAAACTCTTCGCGATAGCTTTCGCTGCTCTTGAAGAACGTTTCGACGACATGGAAGGCGATGCCGAGGCCCCAGCCAAGGATCGGCCACATCGCCCAGAAATAGCTGGCGTCCGTCACCAGGTTAACGGCGACCAAGAAGACGTTGACAATTACGTATGAGGCGAGGTGGCCGTAAAACTCGCGGCGTTGGATGGCGTCGAATTCCGCGCGTTCGGCGACGTCGGTCCTTTGGCGGGAATATTGTTGCTCCGCCAAGTCCACGGCCTCAGGCGATATTCCCAACTCGGCGGCGGTGGCCAGCAGCCGCTCACGGCTCATGGCGCCGGTCGGCGAACTGAACGACGCTGCCAGACGCAGGATTTGTTCAGCCTCGTCCTCTTCGTAGAACCGCTGTTCGAACTCAGCCACCCTGCTATTGTACGTTCTGTTACCGCTTTAGGCTACGCCGATCTCCACGCTTGCCAACATGGATACCGACGTAGAGCCCTCTCGGCGACTTGGTCGACGAAAGCGGTGCTTTGCCCTCGTGTCGAAGGCGCCATCTCTCGAAGTTGTCATCGTAGCCCCGGCTTCCCTTGAAGAACACCGTGACAGCGTGACCGGCGAGCCCTGAGCCCCAACCGAGCAGGGACCAGAGCACCCAGGGGTGGCCAGGCGAAGTTCTTAGGTTGACGAACAAAAGAAAGGCGTTTACGAGAAGATAGGTCGTGAGGTGGGCGTAAAACTCTGAGCGTGCGTGAGCTTGAAATTGAACTTCGAGGTCTCGTTCCGACTTTTCCGCGTGGAACTGCCGTTCGGCGGTTTCGACTGCTTCCGGCGAGATGCCCAACTCGGCGGCGGTCTCCAAGAGTCGTTCGCGGCTCAGTTGTCCGACCGGCGACGAGATCGAGGCAGCCATACGCAGAATCTGCTCAGCCTCTTCGTCCTCGTAGAACCTTTGACCGGATGCCGCCATGGAACACATTGTACGTCTGGAACGTGGATATGGATTCAGATTGGAAAAAATGAGAGACGAAACCCGCACACCATGCGGATTCGGTCGTCCAGCCGGTACGATGAACGGCGATTACGCAAGGTACGCGACACAGAACTTGCGTTTGGAGCGACAGGGAAGTGGCTAATTGAAGGTTGGTATCGTCGGCGCCGGAATCTGTGGATTGGCTTCGGCGCGATATCTTCATAGGGCTGGACACGAAGTCGTTGTTTTCGAGAAGGGCAGCAACGTCGGCGGCCGTGTGGCCAGCCGACGCGAAGCAGGTTACTTGTGGGATTCCGGCGCAACGAGCATTGCGCCGCGCGGCAAGAAGATCGAAAACGTTCTTTTGAACGAGCTCGACATCGAAGGGCTCGTAAAGATCTCGGAGCCGATATACATCCACGAAGGTTTGCGGGTTAGGCCGGGGTCTCCATCCGGTACCGCGCGGTACACGTACGTCGACGGCATCGCTACTTTTGCGAAGCGGCTCGCCGAAGGACTGGACGTCAGGCTCGAACGCCAAATAGACGGAATTGAGTTGTCGGGTTCGGGCTACTTAATGGAAGAGGAGCAATTCGACGCGGTGATCTTAACCCCGCCGGTGCCTCAAACTTCACTATTGCTATGGCATTTGGGCGAAAATAGACCGATGGGCCACGTGCGATACCGGCAATGCATTTCGGTGCTTCTCGGGTATCACGCGGCATTGCCGGCCATCCATTACCATGCTCTGCTCGATCCGGAACAAATGCATCCGCTGACGTGGCTGAGCCTGGAATCGGTTAAATCGCCAGGGAGAGCCCCGGAGGGCAGAACTGCCATCGGCGCCCAGTTGAGCGCGGCATACAGCCTCGCGCAGTACGAACGCGAGGACGAAGCATTGGTTGCGACGGCAAGTGGATTTGTCGAACGGCTTTACGGCCCGGCATTTCAATCGCCCGAAGTTTGGAGCGTCGTCCGGTGGAAATATTCTCAACCGGAGAGCTTCGCCAGCTTCGAGCGGGTGAATCCGAAGGGATCCCGGTTGCTAGTAGCAAGCGATGGGCTATTAGGCGGCCACGTGGAGGACGCGTTCGAAGTCGGAACGCGAACCGCCGAACAATTAGTAGAAGAGGTTTGATCGGCGCCCTATGTTCAAATTTCTCGTCATTCCAGCCCTTGCGACCTTCGCAGGCTATACCCAGACCGTTACGAACCTCAATTTGTATCGCTACGAGACAAAGGTCGGAAGCGGCAAGTACACCGAAACAAAGAGCGGTCACGGCAACCGGACCAGCACTTTTGAGATTCAGTCTAGCGACGACGGCGGCACTTCGATTCACATCAAGCAAGTCAAGGTAATCGACACGCGGGCATTTCCGATTTCCGAGGAAGAGGACATGACCGAGATTTCGGCAGGCCCAAAGCCGCATGTGCTGCGGAAAATCAAACTGAAGGTTCGGTACGACGACTCAGGGGCGGCCGTCTTGTCGAAGTTCGAAGAAGGAAGCTGGACCGAGCGCACGTTCGTTCCGATTCCCGGATACAGCCGGGCGGATGCGAGCGACTTGTGGTTTAGCAAAGTAATCCCAAAGGCAGGCACGACCGTCAGCAGCACCGTGTTCGATATCGAAAACGCGAAGTGGCAGGTCATCAAGACAACCTACGTCGGCAAAAAGTGGATATCCATAGGCGGGCGGCAGCTAGAAACGAATGAGGTTCAAGACGTCCGGGATGGCGGTCTTCGCCAGGTGTATTTGGACAACAAGGGCCAGCCTGTTTTGATGATCAACCGCGAGATGCGCACCGAGAAGAAGTTCTAGACAATCGATCCGGTACAACTTCGCTATTCATGGAACAGCAGCGGATTCGGGTAGCGGTTGTCGGTGCGGCGGGACGGATGGGCCGCGAGGTTTTGCGAGCGGTCGGATCGGATCCGGCATTCGAAGTTGTCGCGGCGATCGACCGAAGCGAAGTTGGAACAAACACCCGGGAATTGGCGGGACCCCTCGGCCCAAGCGTCATCGTCGAGGAGCATTTGGAGCCGGCATTGGACCGAACGAAGCCGGACGTAACGATCGAATTCTCGCATCAATCGGTGGCCCTTGACCATGCCCGCGCCGCGACCGAGCGGCACATCTCGTTCGTCTTCGGTATGACCGGGATTTCCGAGGCTAATCTGGCGCAGATCCGGCAGCTATGCGAACAGCATGAAACGCCCGGCATGTACGTACCGAACTTCGCCATCGGCGCAGTGCTGATGATGCGCTTCGCCGAGATCGCCGCAAAGTGGCTGCCGGACGCCGAGGTGATTGAGTTCCACCACGACCGCAAAGAGGATGCGCCAAGCGGCACCGCGATGCTGACCGCGCAAAAGATCGGCGAAGCACGCGTCAACCAGCCGACTCCGTTGCCCAAGCCGCTGATCAAGGCAGAGGGCGCCCGGGGAGGGCAGGTTGGCAACGTTCCCGTCCACTCCGTCCGCCTGCCTGGCCTGCTTGCCCACCAGGAAGTGATCTTCGGCGGCCCGGGAGAGATCCTCACCATCCGGCACGATTCGCTCGACCGGGCGTCGTTTATGCAAGGCGTCAAGCTATGCGCGAAGACCGTTCGACAGTTGAAAGGTCTGACCGTCGGCTTGGATAAGATCCTGTTCTGACCTTCTAACGAGGTCACGGGTACGCTGTCTCCATGTCGGAGGAGCAACTCACATACCGGTCGGCGGGGGTCGATATCGACGAAGCGCAACGCGCTTTGCGTGCCGTTTTAGGCCAGGTCAAGGCAACCTATTCGGATGACGTCGTCAGTGGCGTCGGCGGTTTTGGCGCGCTATACCGGGCAAGTTTCGGCGATATTGAAAAGCCGCTCCTGGTTAGCTCGATCGACGGTGTGGGTACCAAGACGAAGGTGGCGGCGATGGTCGGCGATTACTCCAACCTGGGGCGGGATATCGTCAATCACTGCGTCAACGATATCCTGTGCCAGGGCGCGCGCCCTCTGTTTTTCCTTGACTACTTCGGCTGCTCCAGGCTGCAAGGGCTGATGTTCGAAGAGATCCTGGCCGGCATGGCCGACGCGTGCCGGGAAGTCGGGGCATCGCTCGTAGGTGGAGAGACGGCCGAGATGCCGGGGGTCTACACCGAAGACGAAATCGACCTCGTCGGTTCGATCGTCGGCCTGGTGGATCAGGAGCGCAAGCTTCCGAGGGGCAAGATGCAGGCGGGCGACTCGGTGATCGGCATCGCCAGCAACGGTCTACATACGAACGGCTACACGCTCGCTCGGCGTGCTCTCTTTGAGAGAGGAGGCCTTTCGGTTCGGGATCAGATGCCGGCTCTCGGCCGGACGATAGGCGCCGAGTTACTGCGGCCGCACCGTTGCTATTTCCGGTCGGTATATCCGATTCTGCAAGACACCGAGAACGTATACGCGGTGGCTCACATTACGGGTGGAGGGCTGTTCGACAACATTCCTCGCGTGTTGCCCTCCGACGTCCGCGTGGTCATCGAGAAGCGGTCTTGGACGCCGCTGCCGATTTTTCAGCTGATCCAGCACATGGGCAACGTGCCGGAGATGGAGATGTATCGCACTTTCAACATGGGGGTCGGCATGGTGATGATCGCCGATCGTTTCGTTGCTCCGGCTCTGGTGCAGCGGTTGAACGACGCTGGTGAGTCGGCGGCGGTTATCGGAGAGGTTCAACCAGGCTCGCACGAGGTGCAGATTCTTTGAACCTGAGTCCCTTAGATGGGGCGGTTCTCCTGTTGTTTTTGGCCGCGATTCTCGCGCTGGGTTTTTCGGCGAAGCTGCGCGACAGTACGGTGCTGCAGTACCTGGTGGCGGGGCGCAACCTGTCGATGCCTGCCTTTGTGGCGACCCTCGTCAGCACCTGGTACGGCGGCGTGCTTGCGATAGGCGATTCGATCAAGGCGTACGGCATCGGCACGATCTTGCTGTTCGGCGTGCCTTACTACGTGTTCGCGGTCGTCTATGCGGCCTACTTCGCGAAACGGGTTCGGGGCGCAGAGCAGATCAGCATTCCGGAACGGCTTGCCCAGCGTTGGGGCAAGTCGGTCGGCCTGGTGGGGGCGTTTCTGGTTTTTATGCTCGCCGTTCCCGCTGCGCATGTGCTGATGCTCGGCACGATGGCGCACCTCATCACGGGCTGGAACATGACCCTGTCGGTTTGCGTGGCGACTGCGGTCGGGACGCTGTTTCTGTACAAGGGCGGGTTGTTGGCGGACGTTCGCGCCGGCCTCCTGGCGTTTGTGATGATGTACGTGGGCTTCTTCGTGATTGCCGGCTGGTGCCTCATTCACTACCCCATCGGATCGGTCGTTCAGCATCTCGACCCGGACCTGAAGAAGATCGACGGCGGGCAGGGATGGTTAGGGTTCCTAAGCTTCTTCATCCTGGGTGCCTGGACCCTGGTCGATCCCGGTTTTCACCAGCGGGTTGCCAGCGCGCGAACTCCCGAACTGGGAAAGAAGGGCGTTTACGTGTGCGTGGTCTTCTGGATGTTGTTCGACATCCTAAGTGTTACGACTGGCCTCTACGCTATTTCCATCTTGAAGCCCGTGCCTTCCGGCTTGGAGTTTTTCCCGTTGTTGGGCAACCAGGTTTTGCCGCCTGGGTTAAAGGCGATCTTCCTGTGCGGTCTGACGGGGACGATCCTATCGGCGATGGTCGGATACACGCTCGTCAGTGGCGCCACGTTTGGCCGTGAGTTCTTGGCTCGCATTCGGCCGTCTTCGTCTGACTCCGATATCAAGCTGTTCACGCGTATCGGCTTCGCGGTGGCCTGCGTCCTCGCCGTGGTGATTGCGCTGCAGGTCACAAACGTGGTTGTGGACCTTTGGTATGCGTACAGCGGGGCGGTCGTCGGCGCGCTTTTGCTGCCCGTTTGCGCGGCATATTTGCCCGGGTTCCGGCTAAAAGCCTCAGCAAAATGGGTCTCTGCCGCCATGTTATTGGCTTTTTTTACGAGTTTCGCGTGGATGATTGAAGGTAAAAGAACTGACAACCCCTACTTAGAGGTCCCTATAGCAGGGCAGAAATTCACGCTCGGGACGATCATTCCCGGCTTGATCGTGTCTGCCATCGTGCTTGGCTTCGGTGAAGTGGCTAGCAGGAGAGCATTGAAAACATGACAGACGAAATTCAAGAGCAGACAGTGGTTGCAGATCATGAACCGATTATCGATGACACGGCGACCGACGCTATGCCGGCAGCAGTTCAGACGGCGAAGCTCGTGCTGAAGCGTGGGGGCGTTTTGACCGACGTTTCTTACGAGATCCATCCGCCGGCGACCATCGGACGCTTCGATCCCAGCGTCGGCCCGATCGACGTCGATCTGGCTTCCCAGCCGGAAGGCGCCTACGTCAGCCGGAAACACGCCAAGATCGTGGCTGCCGACGGTGTCTGGAAGGTCGTGGACCTCGGCTCCAGCAACGGCACGTTTGTCCTCCGCGACGACTTCGAGCGAGTCGAGGAAGCCGAACTGTCCGACGGTCAAGAGTTCGCCCTCGGAAACGCCCGGTTCGTGTTCCAGCTGAGTTAGCCCCTTCGGGGCTACCAGAAGGGTAATTCCAATTCGGGGTGGGATAGGACCAGGAGGGCTGTACCGGCCGATATTGCGCCCCGAACTGCACCCGAGGCCCGGTTTGAGATGCTGATCTTATCGGGAGGGGTCAGAGTGGCTTCGGAGAGGGGCCACTCGACGCCTTCCAGGGTGACGCCGCCACAGAGGGTCAGGGGGATTAGCGAGAGGCGTGTCGAGGCGGGCAGATCCATGCGGCGCTCGACAGGGCCTCGGAGGATGAGGCCGATGCCTCGGCGGAGGGCGATGCGGATTTCTAACGGCGACGAAGCGGCGCTGTAGAGCGCGCCAAGGGTGTGGTCGAACAGGTCCCCTTCGATACAGACCAATGTGATGGCTTCATAGCCGCGCTGCTCGGCCA
>Ga0206868_10159_pt1 | contig 19543 bp, 14 predicted proteins | sample Alteio_BWOrgCont_38_FD_152901 | JGI IMG/M metagenome (GOLD analysis project Ga0206868, IMG submission 152901) | Enriched cells from forest soil in Barre Woods Harvard Forest LTER site, Petersham, Massachusetts, United States -... | ecosystem: Environmental > Terrestrial > Soil > Temperate forest >... | reverse complement strand
GATAATACCGGTATTGATGAGGCGATCGGGTGGCATGCGGAATGAGCCCTATTCTTTCATAATAACGAATAGTGACAGTGCTCATTTCAGTTAGCTTGGCTAATTGCCCAATGGTTAAAAGTTGCATATTGACCTTCACCTTAAGGTAAAGGTTTATCATACGCTTTATTATTTAATTGAGAAACCATTTTTGGAGGTAACAATATGCACCATCATCCGGACCAAACTGAGCCATTATGGAAGGTTTTATTAGCAAGCGTACCGGTCGTGGGCGCTTTTTTTAATAATAGAAATACTAATTATCTTAAAGCAGCAGATCAAGCTGCAGGTGAGGTGTGTTCTGTAGTTATGCAAACCAGCGCTATGTATCTTTTACCCATTGAAATGAAAGGTGAATTTTTAACGATGGATGTGAAAATGGGCACGGCCATGGGGATGAGGATGTGGCTAGGAGACATTGTTGGAAGAGGAATTTATACGTTTTCTTCTCAGTCATTGAAAGAATGTTTCAAATTTTTTTTCCCGAATAGCTTTCCTACGACAACTCCTTGTGAGCGGGTTATTGAAATGGCGCAATTATTGCCTTTAATTGGTCCGTTTTTAGGCGCAGATCACTGGAAAGAATCGCTAAAGAGGGGTTTAGCTGGCAATGTGAGTCAATTAACAATGATTACTGGCGGAACAATCATGATGATGCTTTCACCGCGCGATATGAAGGAAGATGCGGGTAGCGTTGCCATTACCACACTGTTAATGATCAGTGGCATGACTGCCGCCATGTTAGTGCAAACATTGTTGCAGGTTGCAGCAGAAAAATCTTTTTCGAATTGCGCTCATCTTAGTTTTTGGAAAAGAAAAGAATTAGGTAATGAAGGAGAAAAAAAGCAGTTGTTACTAGCTATTTAGCTTAATTAAGGATTCAAGCTATTTCTATTGATTTATTTTTTATACTTACCCATTAATTTTGCTGTTGCTAGAATATGGCCTTGCATGGCATTTTCTATTTGCGTTTTGTCAGCGCCTTGAGATAAATCTAATAAAGTATCCAGCGCATAAAGTGTGAATATATATCGATGTTCACCAGAAGGTGGACAGGGGCCACCGTAACTTAATTTACCCCAACTGTTTTTACCATATTGAGCGCCTGTTGGTAACGCCGTTAAATTTTCGGAAAATTGGGTTGTTGTTTTTGGGATATTAAAAATAATCCAATGATCCCACACGCCCATCGGCGCGTCAGGATCATCGACGATTAATACTAATGAATTTGTTTTAGCAGGGATATTTTTCCAATGGATGGGCGGTGAAATATTATCGCCATTGCAGGAATATTTAGTAGGAATCGAACCATTGTTATTAAAAGCTGAACTTTGAATTGTCAATTCCATGTTTCCTCCTGGTTGCAATGAGGCCATTGAATGGCTGCTGAATATCATTCCAATAATAAATATTGCTGTTAGCCTGCGAATAAGACGTTGCGTGTTTTTTAAAATTGTAAGATATCGTATTTTCATATGATTTCTCATTTTTTAATAAATTGAATATCAGGCAATGATAAAAAGTGTTTATCAGAAGTAATAAGCGTCGCTTTATAATGTTTGCTAGTTGCATAGATAATGGCATCTGCCATGGCAAGTTTATATTCCTTTGCGATATCTGCAGCATAGAGGGCAAGATTGGTATCGAGAGGAATGACGGTACCCGTTTCTGTTATTCCAATCACTTCAAGTGCTGCAATGGAATTTTTTTCTCGAGTCACCCACTTATATAGTTCATATTGAATCAAAGTAGGAACAAGTATATCGGATAAATTTTTAAAATAGTGAGCATAAGAAGGAGCTAAATCACTATCGATTAACCATTCTATCCATCCACAAGTGTCAACAATATAACTCATAGTCGATCGCTTCTATCACGAACGTTTTTTGTATTGGCACCTTTTAATAAACCACGCATTGTTTTTATATCACGTTTTGGTATTAACTCAAGACAATCCCCTTTAGCAATACAAATAAATTGTTGTCCCGATTTAATGTGTAATTGTTCCCGAATTTTTTTTGGAATGCAGATTTGAAATTTAGGCGAAATAGTGGCTATTAACATAATTTTACCTTTTTAGTATCGATACTGATAATTGTAGTATAATTTATCAGGAGTAAAAATACAATCACTCAAGATGACAATGAAAAGTATATATAGGAGGTTTTGCTTATTGCTCTTCACACAAACAATCCTTGATTCGCCGCAACATCTCTTGCAGTCGCTACAGTAATGTAATGTTTAGACACCAGCTCTTGAAGATATTGATCGAGCGTGCACATGCCAATGTGACCATTGGTTTGAATAGTCGAAGACATTTGCGCAATCATATCTTGACGAATTTGATGACGGATAGCGGGATTCGCTAGCATAATTTCAAAGGCCGCAATACGACCCCCTTGGTTTTTTTTAACTAACGTTTGATAAATCACTGCTTCCAATGTTTCTGAAATTAAATTTCGAACACGGTTTTTTTCATCGGCATTAAATACATCAATCATACGACTAATTGCCATAGGCGCTGATCTTGCATGCAAAGAAGTAAGCACCAGATGGCCTGTTTCTGCAGCAGTTAAGGCTAAGCGAATGGTTTCCAAATCACGCATTTCACCTAATAAAATGACATCGGGATCTTGTCTTAATGAAGCGCGTAAAGCTGTTTGCATATCCGGTGTATCGCGCCCAACTTGTAATTGATTGATGGCGCTTTTTTTGGCGGGATAAATAAATTCAATGGGATCTTCAATCGTAATAATATGAGCGGATGAATTTTCATTAATGTAATTTGCCATGGCCGCTAAAGTGGTACTTTTACCGGAGCCCGTGGGTCCTGTGACAATGATTAAACCGTGTGTTAGCTTTAATAGACGCTTAAAAACATTAGGTGATTTTAGTTGTTCAAAAGTAGGTGGTAGCTCGGGAATGATACGAATAACTGCCGCGACACCATTCATTTGATGTAATACACTCATGCGAAAATTCCCTAAATGAGGGAAGAAAACCGCTAAATCTAAAACTAAATTATCTTCAAATGACCGGTGTTGTTCTGGCGATAAAACATTTGAAATGATTTCGTTTGTATCCGCAGGCGATAGAAGAGGGCATTGATTGATGGTAATCAAATCACCATCCACTCGCATACGTGGTTTTAAACCTGGCAAAATATGCAAATCTGACGCTTTTTTCTCTAAACAAAGCGCTAATAATTCAATGATTTCCATTACCACTCTCCTTAAGTATTTCAATATGATTTTAACATCAATTGGATTTTTTTTATATTGGGGCTACCTTTCAATTTAATATCTCGCTATACTGCTGCCACAAAAATGACATTGCATTAATAAACGGAAGGAAATAAATGATGGATTTGATACATGTCATCAGTGTTGCAGTGATAATAGGTTTAGTTTTTGTAAGCGCTTTTTTTCGCCTTCGTCCCATCTTTTGGACTATTCTTATTGGTGTAACCTTAGTTTTTATTTCTGCTTCAAACTATTTATCGCTATTTCCCTTATTTATTTGTTGGTTGATTTATCTACCCGCCGCCGCTTTTGCCAATTTATCTCAATTGCGCCAACGTCGAATCATTGCGCCCGCATTGGCTACGTTACGCAAGCAAATGCCAACGATTAGCACCACCGAACGTGAAGCCTTGGAAGCAGGGAATACATGGTGGGAAAAAGAATTATTTTGCGGACGTCCGCGTTGGAAAAATTTATTTAAAATTCCAAAACCGACTTTAACGACAGAAGAACAATTATTTTTAGATAATCAAGTCGAAACATTGTGTCGTCTATTAAACGATTGGGAGATTGTATTTAAAGAAAAGAATTTACCCGAAAATGTGTGGCGTTATCTTAAATCAGAAAAATTTTTCGGTATGGTGATTCCCAAAGAATATGGCGGCCTTGGTTTTTCGGCATTGGCGCATTCAACGGTTGTCATGAAAATTGCGACACGTAGCTTAAGTACGGCTGTGAATACCATGGTGCCTAATTCATTGGGGCCTGGCGAATTATTGCTGCATTATGGTACGGATCAACAAAAAAATTATTATTTACCTCGTTTGGCTACTGGTACCGAAATTCCTTGTTTTGCTTTAACGGCCCCCGATGCCGGTAGCGATGCGGGTGCGATTCCAGATACAGGTATTATCTGCAAAGGGCAATTCGAAGGACGTGAAATAACCGGCATTCGCTTAAACTGGGATAAACGTTATATTACCTTAGCGCCGGTTGCCACAGTACTAGGGCTAGCAGTACGCTTGTATGACCCTGAACATTTATTAGGAAATAGTGATGACATAGGGATCACTTTATGTTTAATTCCCACTTCCCATCCGGGTGTTGAAATTGGCACGCGTCATTACCCCTTACAACAAGCTTTTATGAATGGCCCAACGACGGGCAAAGATGTGTTTATTCCCTTAGATTGGATTATTGGTGGCACCGCCATGGCGGGCCAGGGTTGGCGTATGTTAATGGAATGTCTATCCATTGGCCGATCGATTTCTTTGCCTGCCTTAGCCACCGCTTGCGGGAAAGCCACTTATCGATTCACCGGCGCTTATGCACGCCTACGTCGACAATTTAATACGTCTATTGCTTCCTTTGAAGGAATTGAAGAGGCCTTAGGTAATATTGCGGGTTATACCTATCAACTGGAAGCGGCGCGTATCATGACGGCTGGTGCAGTTGATCTTAAAGTAAAACCTTCCATTGCTTCAGCTATTGCAAAATATCACATGACAGAATTATCGCGTACGGTGGTGGCACATGCCATGGATATTCATGCCGGTCATATGATTCAATCCGGTCCGCGTAATTTTTTAGCGAATATGCACGTCAGTATTCCTATTAGTATTACGGTTGAAGGCGCCAATATTTTGACGCGCAATTTAATTATTTTTGGACAAGGTGCTATTCGTTGTCATCCTTATTTATTAAAAGAAGTCGCTTTAATTACAGATCCGAATCCTAATATTAAAGCATTAGATAAAGTGCTGATGTCACATGTTGGCTTTTTTGTCAGTAATTTATTACGTAGTTTTGCTTATGGTTTAACGGGTGGACGGTTCATTTTTTCAAGCGTTAAAAATAGAGCGGTCAGAAAATATCAAAAACAATTAACGCGTATGAGTGCAGCGCTTGCTTTATTAGCAGATACGAGTTTAATTTTATTAGGAGGCAGTTTAAAGCGTCGCGAAAGAATTTCAGCGCGCTTAGGGGATATCATGAGTCAACTTTATTTGTCCTCTGCTGTGCTTAAATATTATTATGATCATAATAAACCAGAATCAGATGTCAATTATGTTTGTTGGTCTTTGCAACAGAGTTTATATAAAATTCAAGTGGCTTGTGATGAATTGTTTCATAACTTTCCGAATCGCTGGGTAGCTCATCTATTGCATTGGATTATTTTTCCGTGGGGCGTTTCATATCGCGCGCCAAAAGATACTTTACATAAAAAAATCATTGAACCGATGTTGCAGCCTACGGAGCTTCGTGATCGCATTACTCAGTATTGCTTCATCAGCAATGATGAAACAGAATTTACTTATCGAGTTGAAAATGCGTTGTTCCAAATAAATGCGATAGATCCTTTAATGAAAACGATTCATAAAGCCATACAAAATGGCGCGATTGCTTCTTATAAAACGCATGAAGAACGCATTAATACGGCTGAAATGGCAGGTTTATTATCCACAGATGAAGCGCAAAAATTAAGTGCTTTTGAATCGTTACGACAAGAAGTAATTAAAGTAAATGAATTTTCATTTGATTTAGAACAAGTCATTGCATAATAACATAAGGAAATAACATGCGTAATGTTTACATAGTCGATGGTGCACGTACTCCTTTTTTAAAAGCTAAAAATAAAGGCGGTCCCTTTTCAGCATCCGATTTAGCGGTGCAAGTAGGGCGTGAATTATTAGAACGCCAGTCTTTTTCACCTAAAGAATTAAATGAAGTGGTCATCGGTTGTATGATGCCAAGTCCTGATGAAGCCAATATTGCTCGCGTGATCGCTCTACGTTTGGGCTGTGGTAAGGCAGTACCCGCATGGACAGTACAACGTAACTGTGCTTCAGGCATGCAGGCGATTGATAGTGCGGTGAAAGATATTGCTTGTGGCCGACATGATTTAGTCTTGGCAGGCGGCACAGAGGCCATGAGTCGTGCGCCCTTATTATTTAATCAACGCATGACAGATTGGTTTGCTGGATTAGCCACGGCTAAAACATGGAAAGAAAAACTTAAAAGTTATACGCAATTTCGCCTTAGCTATTTAAAACCCATTATTGCTATTTTACGTGGACTGACTGATCCGATAGTTAATTTAAATATGGGACAAACGGCTGAAAATTTAGCTTATCGATTTAATATTTCACGACAAGCCATGGATGAGTTTGCATTAGAAAGTCATCAACGTGTGATGGCTGCACAAGAAAATAAAAAACTGGCGGAAGTATTATCTTCATTTGCTGATAACGGTTCTTTTTTCGTAGAAGATGATGGTGTACGTAAAGATACGACTTTGGAAAAATTGGCTTCATTAAAGCCTTTTTTTGATAAAAAATTTGGTAGTGTGACCGCAGGGAATAGTTCGCAAATTTCTGATGGTGCCGCATTGCTTTTATTAGCAAGCAAAGAGGCTGTTGAAAAATATCGTTTACCTGTTTTGGGTAGAATAGTGGATGTGCAATGGGCGGGTGTTGATCCTGCTGAAATGGGATTAGGGCCAGTGTATGCCACACATAAACTCTTACAAAAATATAATTTACAAATGAATGATATTGATTATTGGGAAATCAATGAAGCGTTTGCAGCGCAAGTATTAGGATGCTTAGCTGCATGGGAAAGTGATGACTATTGTCGTGCTAATTTAGGCACTGAAAAAGCTTTAGGCAAAATTGATCGCTCGAAATTAAATGTGGATGGTGGTGCGATTGCCTTAGGGCATCCCGTGGGCGCAAGTGGTGCTCGCATTGCACTCCATTTAGCTGAAGTGTTACAGCGTGAAGACGCACAAAAAGGAATTGCTACTATCTGTATTGGTGGTGGACAAGGTGGCGCAATGTTAATTGAACGTGTTTCCGAGGTGTAATATGACTACTCTACAAACGTATAAAAATTGGCGATTAGAAACGGACGATAACCAAATTTTGTGGCTGTATTTCGATAAAGCCAATGCGACTGTCAATACATTAGATGGCGCGGTCATGGAAGAGTTGTCACTCATCATTGATCAATTAGCGAATGATACCGAGCATAAAGGTGTGATTATTACGTCAGGTAAAAAAACGGGGTTTATTGCGGGCGCAGATATTTCGCAGTTTAATAAATTTAAAGATATTGAATTAGCAACTTATGTGTTACGCGAAGGCCAACGTATTTTAGGTAAATTAGAAGCGTTACGCTTACCAACAGTCGCCTTAATTGACGGATTTTGTTTAGGTGGTGGTTTAGAGTTAGCTTTAGCTTGCCGATATCGTGTCGCGGAAGAAACATCGCGCTTAGGTTTGCCTGAAGTCATGCTGGGGATTTATCCAGGCTGGGGTGGCAGCGTACGATTACCGCGTTCTATTGGCGCATTGCAAGCGATGAACATGATTTTATCCGGACGCATCGTGAATGGTAAAGTCGCGGCCAAAATGGGTTTTGTGGATGCTGCTGTGCCGAAGCGACAAATGAAACATGCGGCTGTTTATTATATTTTAAATAAACGTGCGCCTCATCAGCCCACTACATTGCAAGCATTGACAAACAAAACCTTAGCACGTCAAGTGATCGCGCAATACATGCGCAAGAAATTACGCGAAAAAGTAAATCAAGCGCATTATCCTTCTCCGTATCAAGCGTTAGATAATTGGGAAAATGTGGGTGTGGAAGGTGATAAGGCTTTTGAAACCGAAGCAAAAGGGTGCGGACGTTTATTTTTTAGTGATACTTGTCAGAATCTCGTTCGTGTATTTTTCTTACAAGAAAGATTAAAAGGTCTTGCTAAAGAGATTAACTATACGCCTCATCATATTCATGTGATTGGTGCTGGTACGATGGGCGGTGATATTGCAGCGTGGTGTGCATTGCGTGGTTTTACGGTGACATTACAAGATAGAGGGCCGCAATTTATTGCGCCTGCGATTAAACGTGCAAAAAATTTATATAAAGAAAAATTAAAAGAAAATTATTTAATTCAACAAGCCATGGATCGTTTAATTCCAGATCCGGAAGGTTATGGGATTAGTAAAGCTGATATTATTATTGAAGCGATTGTTGAAGATCTTGCTGCAAAACAAGCTTTATTTAAGCAAATTGAATCTAAGGCTAAGCCACAGGCGATATTAGCGACGAATACTTCAAGTATTCCTTTAGATGAAATCAATACGGTATTGCAACTTCCACAACGACTGGTAGGCATACACTTTTTTAATCCTGTTGCGAAAATGCAATTAGTAGAAGTAGTGAAAGGCCAACAGACCAGTCCTGAAATCGTGGATAAAGCGATTGCTTTTGTGCGTAAAATTGATCGCTTACCATTACCTGTTAAAAGCAGCCCAGGATTCTTAGTGAATCGTATTCTAATGCCTTATTTATTAGAGAGCGTGGCTTTATTAAATGAAGGTATTCCAGGCACGGTGATTGATAAAGCGATGACTGACTTTGGTATGCCTATGGGCCCGATTATACTAGCAGACACCGTGGGATTAGATGTTTGTTTATCGGTGGCCAAATACTTAGGTCAATACTTTAATACGCCAGTACCTCCGCAATTAGTACAATTAGTAGAGAAAAAACGTTTAGGTAAAAAGACTGGCGAAGGTTTTTATAAATATAAAAACGGCAAGCAAATTAAGCCGGATGAAAAATCTTATTCCGGTTCATTAACTGATATATCTGATCGTTTAGTGTTAACCATGTTAAATGAAGCGTTTGCTTGTTTACAGGAAGGTGTTGTCGCTGATGGTGATTTATTAGATGCCGGCATGATTTTTGGCACAGGCTTTGCCCCTTTCCGTGGCGGCCCTATTCATTATGCTAAATTGCAAGGTATTAAAGTAAAAAACATTGAAAATGGGGATGTCAATATTATGGCTGCAATGACTGCAGAGTAAAACGGTAGCGTAATAGTACTCCCTTCAGATGATGAGGTATCTCACTGCGGGGAGTTTTTTACCATGTGGTAATTCAATTTTTTTTCATATTTTTATACATCATTGTTTCTTATATAAATTTACTTGCTTTCTCCCTCAATCGCGCCGAAGGCGCATTCGGTTTTTGCTCACAATTCGCACACAATTCGCGCCAATTTAAGGGTATTTTAATGTAGGCTTGGTAAGATAAGTATCAAAAAAGAGTTTGATTATAAAAATATCATATTTATTAACGAGTTGGGGATTGGTTACATGCAGCCAAATATTGAGTTTAATGATGATCGGGTAAAGAAACTATCCGACTTTATCAATCATCTATCCAATAATTTTCAAAATGAAAAAAATTTTGAAATAGCGAAACGTGTTTTAGAATGCCTGATATTTATCAAATTAAATTCTGAATGGATTACTTATGCTATTTCAAATAAAAATGACCGTAATAAAGATGACATTTATAAAAATGACTCTGATCGTAATAAAAAAGTATTAAGAGCACACAATGGCATGTCATTTCATATCGTCAATTACGATAATGCCGAGCAGGCAATACGTGATTATGGCAGAATAATTGAATCGATTGAAAATAATATTGATATACTGATGGGAAATGATCATTTTGCCAGAAGCTTTATTCGGAAGATTGACGATAGCTCTGTAGGATGCATGGAAGCACGGCTAAGTGGAGCGATGCGATTTTTAGCCGATCCCCAAATTGTTAATTTATCTGATCTATTCGAGAAGTTTCTTTTTGAATTAAATCAGAAAAAAATAAATCAAGATGAGGTAAAGTATTTTGCAAATCATTTGCTCGATTATTTTGAAGATAAATTAGATACGCCTGTTATTATCTCGCCTACGAATAAAAAAGAATATTTATCATTTGATATTATCATGCAGTATCTTTGTGATTATTGTTCCTATGAATTAAAAGAATTTTCAGCGTTACCTTATTTAAAGCAAGCATCCATTTCAACAAAAAGAAATGGAAAACGGAAAGTATTGTGTTTTACCAACAAAGAAGATGCTGAAAATTGTTTGTCTTTCATACTCATGTCATTACCTAATGATTTATTCAAAGAGGCTAGAAATGCGGAAATAACATCAGAAACTGATTTTGGTACGATCAAATACGAATTTGAATTAACGATTGAGCAATGGGATTTTGTAAAAACATTACATCAATTTGAAGAGGCAAAAATCAATATAAACGCAACCCCAAAAATCAATGTAAAGATAGATCCAATACTCAGTGTTTTATCCATTATCCCCAATAAAATAGCTCCATCATCTGATGGCGAGTGGTTTTTTTACACCTACTCATTATCAGAAGAAGCAGAAACACAAATGGTCTTGTTACATCATTTATTAGATGATCAATATCCAGAATTTAAAGAATATGGAAAAATAATCAACACAAAAAATCATCAAGAGACACCTCATCGTATTCGATTAAGCAAAGCTCAACATCAACAATTAGAAGAATTACGTTATCACGATCGTTTGATCAAATCCGTTCGTTTTGATGAATTGTGTTTTATTGATGACTTTATAGAAAGCATGACGCATACGGCTGATAAAATAATAGAACCACGAAAACAATTACGCTTTCCTGAAAAAAAACATAAAGCTTATACTGCATTTGCTGAAGGTGTTTTTTCGCGTGACAATAAACCTTCGCCTTATCCCTCTCAGGATTTAGAACAAAAAAAAGCAGAGCGATCACGTCATCAGTCTACGTCGCTCATCACAAAAAAAGCACAAGTACCTGTTTTCGGACATGACAAAGAACGTAAATTGGCATTAGTAGGTGTGATGCTTGATCCTGATGATGCCTTATATAATCGTTTCTTTATTTATGATAAAGGAACCATCGAACGTCCCTATGAATTCCATGCAGAGCATGCTGCAAAAAAATATCATAACGAAATGACTAATAAAATATTGTTTTCTTCTTATGAAAAATTTAAGCAAGCCATTGAAGGAGGTGATCAAACAAAATATAACGAAGTATTAGCACGTATTCGTTGGCATCAATCTAGCAGTTGCATTGCAATTTTTAGTGATACTTTGGAGTCCCGCGCGGTTTCTCAGATTTATGCTAAACGGTTGCGAGAACAATTAATTAAAAATGCTCAAAAAACGAATGAAGCTTGGGATGATCAGTATCAGATTCCGATTGCTTTTTATATACCCCATGATTCAAAAAATATGACCGCTTACACACTTAAAATGCAAAAAGCTGATCAGGATGAAGCACAACTTATTTTGAATGATCAAACAAAGCGAGAAAACGCTTTTTCAAATAATCAGTTTGCATTTTTATTATTATGCAATCCTCATGACGTTTTAAAAATCACTTATAACAATAAACCTATCATTTTAATCTTAGTAGAAAATGGATTGTTACATGTTGCGGATATGTTGCTGGAATATGCGAATGAAAAATCACTTGATATTTATTTGGAACAACTTTTAAGTTCACAGCAATCTCAATATGAAGATCAAAGCGGCTTCGTTGCTGCTGTTCAAAAAAATCGAATCAATGAGATAAATATCTTACTTAAATATGCAGCCGACTTAATAAATAAAAAATATAAAAATGATGATACAGCATTAACATTAGCAGCGAATAAAGGCCATACAGAGGTGGTAAAAACATTATTAGCGCATAAGGCAAACATTGAAGCTAAAGATAATAATGGCAATACAGCATTAACATTAGCAGCGAATAAAGGCCATACAGAGGTGGTAAAAACATTGTTAGCGCATAAGGCAAACATTGAAGCTAAAGATAATAATGGCTATACGGCATTAACACTGGCGGCATATCAAGGTCATGTAGAGGTGGTAAAAACATTGTTAGCGCATAAGGCAAACATTGAAGCTAAAAATAATAATGGCTATACGGCATTAACACAGGCGGCATATCAAGGTCATGTAGAGGTGGTAAAAACATTGTTAGCGCATAAGGCAAACATTGAAGCTAAAAATAATAATGGCAATACGGCATTAACACAGGCGGCATATCAAGGTCATGCAGAGGTGGTAAAAACATTGTTAGCGCATAAGGCAAACATTGAAGCTAAAGATAATAATGGCTCTTCTCCGGTCTCGTGAGGTATTTAGATTGGTTTTTTATAGAACAAGGGCTCTTTGTGTGGCTCAGAAAGCTGCCTGATTTTTAGCTTAAAGTATTCTGTATCTCTAATCCCGCGCGCTCTTTTGCGAATCAAACCAATAGCAACATTTCCAGCCTCAATGCGTGCAGTGGTGAGCGGGTGTTTTGCATAATTACAAATTCCTTCTTTGTGTCTGTGCAATAATTTTGTAAAATTCTTTATATAAACCATGTCAGTTTGATGTGCCATTTGGCACCAATTTTCCAATGCGTTTGCCATCTCATCGTATGTTCTATGACTCCATAATGATTGCAATTGTTCCTTTAGCATATAGAGTAAATTGATATTCTCATTTTCTTGAAGTAATATTTTAAGTTTGTCATGCTGTTTTTCGCTTAATTTATCAGCATTTTTTAATAATAAAAAACGGCTTCCCCTTATCAAGTCTTTACCAGGTCTGTCTGCTCTTCGAAACTCAGCTCGCCGCTGATTGTCAATTGCTTGACTATAATTCTGCATCACATGGAATCGATCAAAGATAATATCGGCGTTCGGTAAATCATCATGAACAGCTTTCTGATAAGCAGGGCCCATATCCATCGCAACAGCTAAAATCCCTTGTTTTGTAGCATCTGTGAGTTGTTTTAAAAATGCTGAAAATATTTCTGCCTTTCTACCTTCATGTACCCAAATTAATTTTCCTGTGCCAAGATCATAGACAACTGTCATATAGTCATGTCCTTTCGCTCTCGCCACTTCGTCTACGCCAAGATACTTCAAATTAACTAACTCAGCAGGATTTAAAGCAGGCAGTGTGTTTTGTAAATATTGCTTATCCATATTTTTCACAGTTTCCCAGCGCAAATCAAAATGCTTAGCTACAGCACTGATAGTCATATAGCGACAGAGCCCGCTTACTACACAACAGAATCGTCGCGTGTAATAACAACCTTTATCAACAAAATCACACGACTCCATGTGTCGTTTATTATCTTTCGTTAACATTTGTATGAGTTCAATTTCAATTTGAACACGATGACTTAATAAAGGAAGGTCCGAGATTGTTCGACGAACATAACGATTTATTGTACCCAGCTGCTTATGAGAATCTGTTGGTCTAAAACGTCTATCGCGGTGGCAAACAATCGTGATGGTGTTGATGGCTTCATTGCAGTTAATTTCGTTGACGCACTGTCCTTTTAAATCCAAAATTGACGCAGGGATATTGATGTTCATATACCTTCCTTGTCATAAAGTCTTCAGAACCTTTATTTAACAAGAAGTTATTGCTCATTAATATCCTTTTTTTACCTCACAAGACCGGAGAAGCTCCATAATAATGGCTATACCGCACTTCAGTATGCTGAAAAAAATAAGCATCACGAAATAGTTAAGCTGATTAATACTGCCTTACTTGCTCAGTATAAAAAAAATATAAAGTCGCGAGCTGACAGTGGAAATGATTATCATAATCTTATTAATAAATCCTGGAAAAAGGCATATGGCTTTACTTTGTTCGCACCTGCCAATGATAATTCTTTGGAAAATAAAATTGGTTCTCGTTTACTTGGATTCCTACCTACAGAAAAGCTAGCCGCGGCAGAGGCATTAGAGAAAGTAAACTCTAAACAAGCAGATATCTCTACGCTTGATCCCCATTATGGCCCGTTACATAATGGCAAGCTTGGGAAAATTTCTCGTGGACTGGGATTTAAATAAAGGTAGCGCCATCAAATCGCAGATAGTTTTTTAAAAAATAAAATAGTAGAATCGCTCCCTGTGGTTCTACTATTTTTTTTGAGCAGGTTTTACATGAAATTGATTATTATTGGCGCAGGTATTTCGGGGCTCACTTTAGCGGCGGCTTGCCAACAAATAGGCATGGAAGTCAAAGTTTACGATAAAGCGAAACAACTAGAAAATATTGGCGGTGGTGTTTTATTATGGCCGCATGGGCAACGTTTTTTGGATTGGTTAGGTTTGTCTCAATGCTTAAATGCGCACCAAATTAAGATTAATGCCTGTCATTTGTATGGCAGTCAAAATCAAAAAATATTTCACGAAGATTGCGCTTCACTTTTTAATTTATTAGGTGGAAGTATTTTGCCTATTGATCGCAGTATATTGCAAAAAGAATTATACGATCAACTTTCTGAAAATACGGTAATCTTAAATAAATGTTGTACCCAGATAACGAGTACTCAGGAGCAAGCAACGGCTTATTTTTCTGATGGCACAGAAGAATCTGCGGATTTAATTATTGGTGCAGATGGACTTTATTCTGTGGCTCGTCAATATGTTAATCCCGATGCAGACTTACAATACACCGGCTATTGTTGGTTCGGTGGTGTGACGCATCAACAATATGCGCCCGGTTTTCCAGTGAACGAGTGTGTCACTTTTGCTTCACTTTCAAAGATGTTTATTGTCTGGCCGACGCAAGGCCAACGATTAATGTGGTATGTTCCAGTGAAAATGCCATTAAATCAATATATTATAAATGATTCAGATAAATTACATGAAGTTTGTAAAGACTGGCATCCCGATATTACGAGTGTTATTTCCGCGCCTAAAAGCGCCCAATCATTTTATTTACCTATTTTTACGGCGCTTCCTCCGCAACAAATTACGCATAAAAGAGTGGTGCTGATTGGCGATGCTGCTCATACGCTGGGGCCTATTTTAGGGCAGGGCGCTTCTCAGGCAATTGAAGATGCTTATTTATTATTTAATTGCTTAATCAATATCCATGATGAATTATCAGAAGTGCTTTTACATTATCAAAATTTACGCTTAGATAAATATAAAAAATTGGCAAAATTAGAAAATGAATCCGTAGAAGTAATGATTAATGATGATGAAAAAATGTTACTTGAATTTGAAACACAAGCCAAAGAAATGAGTTTAGCTGAGATGTATGAACGTTTAATTCCCTTAGTGGATGAAGAGGCTTGTTTGCAATTGGCAAAAGCGACAACAGAGATCACAGAAGATCAAAGCGTAGCTCTGGATTAAGCACCTATCGCCATTTAATGCTACATCCCATACTAGGCTTCTGATCTGAAGAAACCGGTTGATGATTTAAAATGGCATCCAATGCAGTGGATAAATCAGCACCGGTCACGGGCTTTTGATTGCCGGGTGTGGCTTCATCAAAACGACCGCGGTAAACACATAATAAATGTTGATCGAAAATAAAAAAATCAGGTGTACATACTGCGCCATACGCTTTTGCAACAGACTGATCTTCGTCATATAAATAGGGAAAAGAAAATTCATTTTCAATGGCTTGGGCTTTTAAATGTGTTGGGGCATCGTCAGGGTAGCGTGTCGCATCGTTGGCGCTAATGGCAATAAATTGAATGCCTTTAGATTGATAAACTTTGGCTAAACTAGCTAATTTTTTTTGGATTAATTTGACGTAGGGACAATGGTTGCAAATAAACATAATCACCGTCGCTTTGTCCGATTTTAATGCCATTAATGAAGTGTGTTTATTTGAAACGACGTCTAATAAATTAAAATCAGGTGCCTTTGTTAAAAGGGGAATCATTTTCGATATTTCTGCCATTTTTTCTCACTCATTATTCTATTTTGACGGGTTGTTTTGTTGAATAAATACGGTATCCTTGTAAGCCTTCAATTTCAATATAAATATAATTCGAAGGATAGAATGATGAATTATTTTAAGCAACGCCGCCTTATTGCTTTACTATCTACGGCAGGATTATTAGGCCTTTCTTCATCGGTATTCGCTTCGGCATTTCAATTATGGGAGCAAGACGGTGCAACGGTCGGCAACTATCACGCGGGTTATGCCGCCGAGGCCGATAATGCGAGCACGGCTTTTTATAACCCAGCCGGTATCACGCGTTTTCAAAATCAGCAAATTACGATGGGCGCGATTGCGGTGATGACGAATATGAAATATGAAGGCACGGTTGATGTAAACCCTTTTCTAGGTGTTCCTCCCCAAAGTACAACCGCTCAAGGTGGTAATTTTGCCGTATTACCCGCGCTGCATTATGTGACTCCTTTAACTGATAAATTAGGTTTTGGTTTTAGTATCGATGTGCCGTTTGGTTTAAAAACAAATTACGGCGACACCACCATTGTTCGTTATGCGACAACGCAAGCGGCGATCACGGTAATTGATTTTAGTCCCTCTTTGGCTTATCGCATCACCGATAAATTTTCGCTGGGTGCGGGTTTAGATATTCAACGTATGTTTCTGGAATTAGATGAAGCGGCGACACCTTTTGTTGGAGTGGAAGATTTTCCTGATACTTATAGTACCAATAAATTTAATGATACGGCTTATGGTTATCATGCCGGTATTTTATATGAATTTACTCCGGATGCGCGTATTGGTGCGAGCTATCACTCGCAAGTCGTCCATCACTTGACCGGGACGAGTCAATTTACAGGGGAGTTGGCTAATATATCGGAAGTGGGTGGCCCTTATTCAAGTCATGCCACCACGAATATGACCTTGCCGCCTTATACGGCGTTAAGTGGTTTTTATAAAGTTCATCCGCAATGGGCGGTGATGGCAAGTGCTATTTATACACAATGGGATACCATACGCACGATCACGTTAAATGGCTTATCAGGAATGCAAGATTTTGTGGTAGATAAAAATATACAAGTTGTTTTGCCACAATATTTTAAAAATACTTGGAATTTTACTGTGGGTACTGATTTTTATGCGACTGACAAAGTCACTCTACGTGGCGGAGTGGGATATGATCAAACGCCAGTCCAAAATGCTTATCGCACGGTTGCGTTGCCCGATAATAATCGTTATGTCTTAGCGTTAGGCACACATATGCAAGCGACTAAAGCGATAGGATTTGATTTGGGTTGGATGCATGTGTTTGGCAAACAAGCGGTTATTAATCCACCACTACAAATCGCGGGCGATGATCAGGTGGCGACCAATGGGCATGCCAATGGCGGCGCGGATGTGTTTAGTGGGCAAGTGACTTGGGATATGGCTTAGAAAAAAACCCTCTTCCTGAGAGGAAGAGGGTAGAGTGAAAGCTCTTCTTAGAGAGAAGGAGGAGTGCATAACTCTGGATTAGAAGCAGCGCATCCAATGGTGACAGTCCCTTTAGCCCCTTTAGTCCAGGTTGCTACAAATCGCGGATCCGTAACATTTACACTTTGAAGGCCGGTGCTTGTATTTATCGTTGCTGTACCAATGGCTTGAATTAAATTGCCACAAACATCAGTGGATTTAGCACCGCAACAACTATTATTACCATAAATGACTGCAGTACAATTGGCTTCATGGTTCGCACAAGCAATATAAAGTTCAACATAAGTAAGCTTATTTTCACCGTGACGGGGTGTCACACCATTCAGACCTGGGATAGCACTCGAACAGGCAAGCCCATTGACAAAAGAAGCGGAATCATAATTCGTGTTATTAGTAATCGTTAATGTCGCACCTGCCATTGCTGATAATGAAAATCCCATCGCTGCAACAGCACATCCCGTTACAATAATTTTTTTAAATGACATAAATAATTCCTTGTAATTAATTAAATTAGAAAAAAGATTCTAGCTCTGTAAATGCGTAGGCACAACTATTCTTTGACCTTCTTGCAATTTTCCTTCATCCAGTAAATTGACTACTCGAATCACCGAAGCCGTGGTTTTGAATTTACTGGCAATGCTATCTAGCGTGTCACCGCGACGTACCATATACAGTGTGTCGCCAGGCTGTATCGAGTGATTGGTTTGCGTTTGCGCACGTGTATGTGTGGGAATAATAATTTGCTTACCGGGTGTGATATGTTTACCACGCAATTGATTTGTTGCTAATACTTCACTGATCTTCACATGAAAACGTTTGGCAATATTAGCTAACGTATCTTTTGCGCGAATCATATAAATCGTATCGCCCGGTTGCAATTTATAATTCGCCCATGTTTTAAATAGAGCTGCTTTATGATTATTAGGCGGAGGGTTTGGCCAATTAATTTTGGGACTAAGCGGTGTACGCGTAAAGTTTTCACTGAATTGTTCGACATTTTCAATCGGCAACATAAATTGAGTGGAAGCGGTTTGATCACGAAATCCAGGATTTAATTGCTGCATTTGCGGATAACTTAAACCTGCTAAAGCCGCTGCAATTTTTAAATTCATTTGTACACCAATATCGATTTGCGCGAGATAAGGTGCGTTATGCACAGGTGGAAAGGGAATGGGATATTTATCGGGATTAGCAATAATAATGGCTAATGCTAATAAACTCGGAACATAATCTTTAGTTTGCTGTGCCACAGGCAGCGACCAAAAATCGGTATCTCTACCATCACGAATATTTTTTCGAATAGCCGTCAGCACATTGCCTTCCCCAGTATTATAAGCGGCAATCGCTAATAACCAATTTCCTTCGAAAAAATTTTGTAAATAGGCCAGATAATTTAATGCGCCTCGCGTAGAAGCAATCACATCGCGACGTCCATCAAACAACCAATTTTGTTTGATGCCTAAATCAGAAGCTGTCCCTGGCATAAGTTGCCAAATGCCTGATGCCCCTCGATTTGAAAATGAAAAAGGATTATAACCACTTTCAATAATCGGAAGTAAAACTAACTCGGCAGGAAGATGTCGTTTTTTAACTTGCTCCGAAATGTAATATAAATAAGGCGCGGCCCTTGCTGCAGAGCGTAATAAAAAACCTTGGTTATTCATAAACCATTCAATTTTTTCTTGAACTAACGGATTATCTTCATAGTGCGATAATGAAAATTCATCGCGTAAGACATCCCAAAAGTTATCTGCATTTTGATAGCGATCGATATCATCGGCTAATTTTTGTTTATGTTCAGGCGATTTTAAATTTCTTTGGTAAACTTGAATGCCTTCTATTGTGGGCGCGGCGATTGCCGAAGTTATATTTATAAAAAATAAACTTATTATTAAAATAGAATATTTCAGAAAAATAATTTGGATTTGTTTTGAAGATCTTCTGGCACAAGGATGTGCCAGAAGACCGCAGGAGCGGATTCGTCTGAAAAATAAATCCAAATTATTTTTCTGAAATATTATCATTTGTTTTAAATAAGGAGGCCGATTCATCACTATACCTTCATGGTAGGTGTGGTATAGTAACAAAAATAGTGTGGAGATGGAAAAACTTTGACGCGCGGACTTCATCATCTTGAACGCTGGAATCGCTGGTTGTCCCAGGAATTTTTGGGGCAGCAGCTTATGCAAG
>Ga0206868_10158_pt1 | contig 19568 bp, 21 predicted proteins | sample Alteio_BWOrgCont_38_FD_152901 | JGI IMG/M metagenome (GOLD analysis project Ga0206868, IMG submission 152901) | Enriched cells from forest soil in Barre Woods Harvard Forest LTER site, Petersham, Massachusetts, United States -... | ecosystem: Environmental > Terrestrial > Soil > Temperate forest >... | reverse complement strand
GCGGATTTCATGCGCCGCCCGATTTGGCCAGTGATCATTCTCGTTGTCCTCGGCTACAAGCTGGGCGAAGCTATGGCGGGTGTGATGGCGACGCCGCTTTACATCTCGCTGGGGTTCTCACTCGACGAGATCGCCGCAGTTTCCAAACTGGTTGGATTCTTTGCGACGGTGGCGGGGGCGCTCATCGGCGGGTTGGTGACGGCTCGCTTCGGCATCCTGCGGTCCCTGCTGCTGTGTGGAGTGCTGCAGTCGGCGGGCAATTTATTCTATGTGCTGCAAGCCGCGGGTGGCCACCGGCTGGCGTATCTGGCGCTGTGCGTCACTGCTGAAAACCTTACGGGTGCAATGGCGGGGGCGGCACTGGTGGGCTATCTCTCTAGTCTGTGCTCGCCGGGTTTCACCGCAACTCAATATGCGCTGCTCTCTTCGCTGGCGTCGGTGGGCCGTACGCTAGTGGCGTCTTCGAGCGGCCTGCTCGCCGAAGCGCTTGGTTGGGTGCCGTTTTTCCTGCTCACCACCGTCGTGACGGCTCCAGCGCTGTTGCTGCTCGTTTGGATCGCTCGTCGTCAGGTTACACATTCGGGCCAGCAATCACCGCTACCTGCTTTGACGAAGAGCTAAGCAATTGCGTCATTGCCCGGGAATCATCTTCACTAGGAGGACAGGCAATGGAACACCTTATCGCGGGACTCCTTCAAAGCTTCGAACAGGGCAAGATGACCCGGCGCCAGCTTATTCAGAGTTTGGCGCTAGCGGCAACGGCGGCATCTGCCGCGAGCGCCGCGCCGACCGTTGCGGCTGACGGCAAAGGATTCAAAGCGATCTCGGTTAACCACATCTCCTATCAAGTGGCCGACTATGCCAAGATCCGCGACTTCTATGCAGATCTTTTAGGTATGAAGGTCTTGCACGATGATGGGAAGCAGTGCTCTCTCTCGTTCGGCGATACGCTCATCATTCCTCGTACCCGGCCTGCCAGCTCGCCCCGGATCGATCACATCGCGTATACGATCGACAACTGGAACAAGGATGCGGTGGAATCTGAGCTGAAGCGTCGCGGGCTGCAACCGCGACCGGACACTAAAAACAGCTTCCACGTCAAGGACCCAGAGGGCTTCGATTTGCAGATCAGCGGAAAAGAAATGAAGGTTTAGTCGCGTATGTAACGTATCCGAGTTGCCGCTTGCGCTGCATGTCCAAGGGGTTTGTCTCGGGCAACCAGAGTGGACCGCAGCGTCCTGTGCAGGTCATGTATCAGCGGCAACTCGCTCCAGGCTGTTATTCTGAGACGTAACCGCAATGCCGAAGAGACGCGCCAAGACCCACGGTTTCCTCCGACGCTTTATTCGATGGCTTGTCATCGGCGTGGTGCTCCTGTGGCTGCTTGCCGCGCTGATCCTTGTGGCCGCCCGATGGGTCGACCCACCGACCACCGCGGTGCACATCCAGCGCCACTTGCAGGCCTGGATTCACCATACGCCGTATCGCGAACGCTACAAATTCATTCCGCTCAACCAAATTTCGGCCGATCTCCAGCACGCTGTAATCGCCGCGGAGGACACGCGCTTCTACCAGCACCACGGATTCGATTGGCACGAGATCCAGATCGCTGCCGAAGACGATTTGGAAGGCGATCGTACTCGCGGAGCTTCCACCATTTCGCAGCAACTCGTAAAAAACCTATTCTTCGGAACGGGCCGCTCGATCCTCCGCAAGGGCGCAGAGTTCACACTGGTGCCGGTGGCCGAATTTGCCCTCGGTAAACAGCGCATTCTGGAGATATACCTCAACGTGGTCGAATGGGGCCCTGGTATCTATGGTGCAGAATCGGCGTGTCGTTATTACGACGAAACCGAAGCCCGGAATATCGGGCGACAGCAGGCGGCACGGCTCGCTGCAATTCTGCGGGCGCCCTTGAAGCGACGACCCGAGCGCATGAATAACTACAGCGCGATTATCCTTAAGCGGATGACCCAGATGGGTTGGTAGTCGCGGCTAACGTTCTAATGATGCGTGGAAAGATATTACTCTCGCGCTGGTTCTGGTCGGGTGGCCACGCTGCTTGGAAGTAATTTCGGAGCAGATGCGCGAGCCGTGCCCATTGAAAATTGTTCAGCTTCGCGGCGTTCCACTCCATATTCGGTGTTACATCGTCAGCACGGCGCGGAATCGAGCCTTGCCTTCCACAACGCGCTGATATGCGTTCGGAGCCTCGGCCAACGGGTATGCCTCGACGATCGTTTTCACTTTTCCTTGCGCTACGAAATCAAGGGCTTCATAGAGATATTCGGGGCCGTTTTGCTGGCTGCCAATTATCCGAATGCGCTTCATGAGAAGGTCCATCAGCGAGATCGAAAGCGGTTCCGCGTCAGCTCCCATTGTGATGAGCCGGCAGGCCGCAGCCCCTGAATGCTGTCAACCATCGACTTGGTCGAATTGGAAGTACTGAGGATCACGTCTGCGCCACCCGCTGCGGCAAGGCTCTTTCCGTCGCGCACAATTTCATCCGCGCCGAGATCGCGAATCAATTTGTCATTATCGGGGGAGTGTGAAATCGCGATGGTCTCGAAGCCCGCCGCTTTCGCGTATTGCACCGCCAGGTGCCCAAGCCCCCCAATTCCGAGCACCGCCACCCGCTCATGCGGCTTCGGATCAGCCCAGCGGAGCCCGCCATAGACGGTGTAACCGGCGAAGAAGATTGGGGTCGCTTGCTCATAGGAAACCTTGTCCGGAATCAGGTAGGTGGCGTCGGCATTCATCGACACGGTTGTGTCCAGGCCCAGCTCAATCAGCTGGCGTTGATGTTCGTAAGTGGGAAATGTGCTCCCAAACATTGGGGCCTTACTATTCACAATTCAACCCGCGACCCAGCTAAGCCTTATGAACGAAATCAATTATTCTCGCGGATTGTGCGCGAAGCGGTGCTTCCGCCGGCTGCGCCAGTAACGAAATATGTTGAGCAACGACCGCATCACGTTTTGCGATTTTTCTGATCGCTGTTGCAGTTGAACTCATGCGGCGGAGATCTGGGCTCTCCTTGTCCCGGCAACTTTGTGCGCTGACGCCGCCGATGAGAACAGCGATATCAGACCTTCCACCAGAGTTGGGTGAGTCAGCACCGCATCGCGCAGAGCTGTGTAGGGCAGCCCTGCGATCATCGCAATCTGGACCGCAGCCAGGATCTCCCCCGCCCCGACACCGAAGGCCGTGAACCCAAGGATGTGATCGCTATCGGCCTCGACGAGGGCCTTCAGAAAGCCACGGGTTTCGGAAAGTGTGCGGGCACGCAGGTCGGCTTCCATCGGGACCTTAAACAGGCGATACGCTATCCCTTGAGCCTCTGCTTCAGTCTCACTCAAGCCGATACGAGCAAGTTCGGGGTCGGTAAACAGACAATATGGAACTTGCCTGCCCGTGGTCACACGGTTGCCGCCGGTTAAATTGGCATGGACGACGCGGAAATCATCGATGCTGATGTGCGTGAACTGCGGGCTACCTGCCACCTCGCCGATCGCCCAGACGCCGGGCGCGGTGGTCTGCAGCCGCTCGTTGACCTTGATATATCCCCGATCGGTGACCTCAACGCCAGTCAGTTCCAGGCTGAGTCCTTCGGTGTTCGGATGGCGACCTGTGGCGACCAAGACATGACTGCCCTTTAGGGCTTTCTCAATTCCATTCTGCTCGACGAGAATACTCACCGACTCGCCACATTTGCCCGACACTTCCTTGATCCGCGCATTCAGGAGAATGTCGATGCCTTCATCTGCGAGCAGGCTGCGAAGAGCCTCGCATACGTCAGCGTCTTCTTTGGCCATCAGCCGCTCGTTGCGATCGATCACAGTCACTTTGCTGCCGAATCGCCGCATGGCCTGGGAAAGCTCTACCCCTACGTAGCCACCGCCGATTACGAGCAGATGTTCGGGGACTTGGTCTAATTCGAGCGCCTCGATGTGCGTGAGCGGCCGTGCTTCAGCAAGTCCAGGAATTGCTTCTAGTGTGGCCCGTGTGCCGGTGCTGACGATCACATTGGTGCCGCGAAGTTGACGAGTGCTCCCATCAGGGAGGGCGGCCTCCACAGTTCTCGGAGCAACAAACCGACCCGTGCCAAAAATAAACTCGGCGCCCGTCTTCCCATAATTCTCCATATACATCTCGTTGAGGCCGACGACCATTTTGCGCTTGCGGTCTCGGACGCCCGACATATCAATCGTGAAGCCATCGTGAGCAATGCCAAACTCTTCGCTTCGGCGAAAGTAGTCCACAACTTTCGCACTATGGATAATGTTCTTGCTGGGAAGGCACGCAATATTAGGGCAAGAACCGCCAATATACTTGCGATCAAGGACTGCGACACGCTTGCCCTCTCCGGCAAAGGTCCACGCGGCTACGGTCGAGCCCGTGCCGCCACCGAGAATCACCAGATCAAATTCTTCCGGCTGCGACTTCTTAGGAACATGGGCGGATGGAGAGGTCTCAGTGCTCTTCATGCGGATTTTCCTTTTGAACGACAGGTTCACTCTTTGCTTGCATTGATTTCACGAGATCGGCCGCTGAGGCTCCTTCGAGCGACAGTCCATCAACTTCTCGCACGATGCGTTTTTTCGAGATCAGGCATATCTTGGGGAATCGCAAGGATGGATGCATCACGAAATGCGATACTTTTTCGCTACCTTTCAGGGCTAGTTATCGGATACCACATTCGGGGTACGTGAGCGTGGTTTTACACGGAAATAATAGAGATCCACGAAGGATGCCCAATTCCGGGCGGCTTGCCAACTCAACAACTGCTTATGGAACCCGCGGCCCGCTTGTAGTAGGACAAATCCTGAACGGCGCAGGAAAAGAAACGTCGCCTCAATTCGGCCGGCTGCCGCTGCCGGGATCGGGAATGACTCTCAGCCGATTCAATTTCATGTTGTGAAAGATGGTGGGCCAGTAATTCTTGAACATATTGCCCGCAAATCTCCACGCCAGATCGACGCCGTAACGCTCCGCCGCTTGGGCGGCATTTTGTTCGGACGCTGGTAAGTAGGCATTGGCCAGCGTCTCCGCCGCCATAGGGCCCAGCAGCCCTGACCAATTGAACTGTTCCCTTCCAGAATCGGTGCGGGTAATCAGGATTCTCCGCGCCGAGTATTTCAAGCTGCCCCCAAAAGTGGGGTTTTCTTGCGGGAAGAACCGCGGATCCTGATGTAACAGCGAGGCAAAAACAAAACTGCTGAAGAAGCTGCTGGATGAAGCCCTGGCGATGGCCGCCCCATAGCGGCTCCCATATGCGTTCCAGCCCTCTCCGTATGCTTGCGGGACGTCGCGCGCCTGGCTGTAAGCGGCGCTAAAAGCGGCCGCAAGCAGATAGGGCGGAGAAATGCTTTGGTTTACGAACAGTTTGAATTTTTCGCCCGTACTCAGCGGCCCCGGACTATCCGCGAGATCGGGGAAAAAGAAAGATCGGTTCGACACGTAGCCTATCAATCGCGAAGTTGTGTTCTGTTCCGTATTTGGCGCTGCCTGAGTCTCCGCCTGGGGCGCGTCCGGTAATGACGCCCCTCCCGAATCGGTGCCACTCAGATTCTGCGCCCGCAGCGTGATTGGCAAGCAAAACGAAAGGCCGAGAAGCAGCACATACCACAAAGCCCAACCAGTTCGACCACCAGCACTCTCCGAAATTTTCATCGTTACTCCCGCCTATCGGCTGAAAGTTGGTAGATGCACCAGGTCGCTATCGGGAACGCTCTCCACCGCCAGGCCGGCCTTGCGCCAAGCGGCCAGCCCACCGGCGATCACAAAAGCTTTGAAACCTTGTTCTCGCAAGAGATACGCCACCCGGGCGCTCGTTGCTTCGCGCTGTCAAGTGCAATAGAGGTAGATGTCCTTGCCCCGGGGAAGTTTCGCGACTTCCTCGGAAAGGTTGTTCGGCTCAATTCGAATCGAACCTCTTATCCGCGCGGCGCCGGCATCGTAGTAACCATGGCTTCGGACATCGACCAGCAGAATCTGGGCCAGCTCTTCCGACTTCAGCTTCATCGCCAACGCGGCTACTTGCACCCGCGGGACAATTCGATAAACGCGATTCTTCCGGTAGAGCCACAGACGGTGCGCCACGAAAACACACGACGCTACGATGATTACGATCTCGCCAACGTGCCCGGCCGTTTGAAAACTGCGCGTGATTGCTGCAAGAAAATCACGGAACAGAAATCCGATCGCCCCGTATGCCAGTGCATAGAGGCTCGCTCCGGCAATATCAAACCCCAGAAACTCACCGAATCGCATTTTCATGCTTCCGGCCAGCGGCGGAGCCATCGTGTTGATCCCGGGAACGAACTTGGCCAACAGTAAAGTTGTGCGCCCTCGTTTGTAGAACGATTCCGCCGACCGCAGAATACACGTTTCAGGGTTCGCTGATACTTTGCAAAGGAAGCCCAACAACGTCCATCCCATATAGCTGCCGAGGACGTAAAGCAATGAGTCGCCAAGCAGCATCCCGGTAACCGCCAGCAATAGCGCTGCCGGCGCGTGCAAAACTCCCGACGCGACCGCTGCCCCTCCTGCCACCAGTGCAAGCGCGGCCGGTACGGGCAACCCCACAGCTTCCAGGAAGACCGTCACGAAAATGATGATGTACCCGTGTTGCGAAGTCAGCGAAAGGAATCCGTTCATGAGCCGGGCCTAAGCCTATCACGTAACGCTCGCGCTGCCTCCGGCTGTGTTAAGCCAACCAGACCGGAAACTGCAGAACGAGATCCATCATACGGATAGTTAGACGGGGGTGAACTCGCATCAGCGGTCCCCGCTCGGCCGCGAACCGGCGATCAGGATATCGACCAACCTCCTGGCGCTTTGCTGCCACTCAGGGCTAGCCGCCACATTCGAGACCCCGACAAGAGCCCGTAGTAAATCAATCGGGTCCAGGTCTTTACGTATGTCGCCGCTGTGGATCGCGCGCTTTACCAAAGCACGGATGGCTTCATGAATCTGTGCGTAGGAAGCCTCGAACACTTTCTTTGGATCGCCGACCAGCGTATTCAATGCAGGGGCGATCAGCTGTTTGGTTGCGATACCATCAACGAACAATAACAGCCAGGCTCGAAGTGCTTCAATTGGCGGCACCGTCCGGGCAAATTTCTGCGCCGCTCCCGCCAGCTTTTCCAACTCAGACCGATAAACCGCTTGTAGAAGTTCTTCGCGCGAAGGAAAGTGGCGATATAAAGTTCCCGGGCCAACACCTGCCTGTTTGGCGATCTCGTCCAAACTGGCCTCTGCTCCGGAACGCGTAAACGCCTCCTTTGCCACTTCCAGAATGCGCTCGCGATTTCGCTCCGCGTCGGCACGCGGCTTTCGATGGGCGGCGGATTGTAGAGCTTTCTTAGCCATTACAAAAAACTTGCACCCGGAGGCCGTCTCCGCGAATCTACTAATACGGAGACACTCTCCACTTGTATCGAAAATGTGACGGCTGGTCAAGACCGGAGTAAAAAGAAATCTACGAGCCGTATAAAAAGACGGCAACGGAGGATGGCGATGGCGTACCTATTTGGAGCGACCTCAACGACAGACGAGGTTTTGGCTGGGGCGAATCTGCGCGGCAAAAGAATTTTTGTTACGGGTGTATCGGCTGGACTGGGAGTAGAAACAGCGCGTTCGCTGGTCGCGCATGGGGCCGACGTGGTCGGAGCGGCGCGGGATTTATCCAAAGCCGAAGGGGTGGCCGCGCAGGTGCGCAAGGACGCGGCGGCCAATGGCGGAAGTTTTCAATTGGTGACGCTCGATCTAGCCGATCTCAAGAGCGTGCGTGCCTGCGCCGACTCATTAGTGGCAAAGGGCGAACCGTTTGACGTGGTGATCGGCAATGCGGGAGTAATGGCTACACCATTTGGCCATACGGTGGACGGGTTTGAGACGCAGTTCGGTACGAATCACCTCGGGCACTTCGTGCTTGTGAACCGGATGGCGCGACTGATTCGTAAAGGGGGGCGAGTGATCATTCTTTCGTCCGCGGGTCACCGATACTCGGATGTCAATCTGGATGATCCGAATCTTGAGCGGAGTCCATACGATCCCTTCGTGGCATATGGGCGGTCGAAAACGGCAAACATCCTTTTCGCGGTTGAGTTCGATCGGCGGCACAAGACCGACGGGACCCGCGCCGCAGCGGTGCATCCGGGAGTTATCCACACCGAGCTGGCGCGGCACGTGGATCCGAGCCGGATCGACAACTTGATCAAACAAATAAACGATCAACTCCGTGCGGAGGGAAAGGGCCCGTTCCAATGGAAGACGATTCCGCAGGGCGCGGCAACATCGGTATGGGCCGGGGTGGTGGCGCCGCCGGAGGAGATCGGCGGGCAATATTGTGAAAACTGCCATGTGGGAAAAGTCGTGGCGGACAGCGCAAACATTAGTGGCGTAAGCGAAGGTGTGCGGAGTTATGCGCTTGATCCAAGGAATGCTGAGGCGTTGTGGAAGAAAAGTGAAGAAATGGTGGGAGAGTCTTTTTAGGGCCAGTGGGTGCTTTGCGAAAATAAGCCCTTCCCTTCTTCAATAGTAGGAACGGATTTGTTTGAGCTGGCGCCGCTTTCTTTTAAGCTCTGCAAGAGCGCCGTCTTGCCACTACGCGGATTGTCACGAGGGCCGATGACTGCAGAACAGATACTGTCGCTTCATTCGAGCTTCAATGAAGCGTTGAAAGAGCAGGGCTATGACGCATTGGAGAGGATCTACTCCGAGCAATATATGCTTGTGCGGCCGGACGGTTCGGCGTTGAACAAACAAGCGGTGCTCACAGACCTGCGCGAACAAGGATTGAAATTCCATTCGATCGAAATCAAGGACGCGGTCGTCCGGGTCTTCGGTTCGGCTGCGATCCTGACGGCTGAGAGCAGAACGGCATCCTCGCGGAACGGTCGGGAATCTCAGGCGCATTCTCGCTTGGTCGCTGTTTACGCCCAAGAAGGTGACGCAATCCGCCTCGTTCACTTTCAGAGCACCATACTCAGCTAGGGAAACTGCACGAATCACCAAGAGGAAACATGGCGATTACAAAAATTGAAGTGGAACGTGTCAGCGTGATCTCTTCGAAGCCGTTCGAGACGATCTTGGCCGCGCTGAAAGCGGGAGTCGGGCGGCTGGATTTGGTAGAGTTCGCGAAAGCATCCAAGTTGGCAAGCAGTTTCTCTGAGCTGGAAAAAGTGATTAGTCAAGACCTGGGTAGAACAGGTCTGATGTTGTTCATGGAACTTGATCATGGTGCGGTGCTGCGCAAGGAAACGGGCCTCGACAGGCCGAAGATTGTGCGTTTTGTCATCGGCAATCCGCTCATCATGAAAGAAATGGCCAAGCACGTACCAGATGCTGGGTCATATGCTCCGGTAACGATCCTTGTAGATGAGCGGGCAGACGGCGTGCATTTGTCCTATGACCGGATGGCCAGTTTCCTGGCTCCATATGGAAATTTGGAAGCTCTCGCCGTCGCCCGAGGCCTCGACTCGAAAATCGAGACACTCCTGCGAGAATCTGCCGCTTGACGAAACGCGCCGGGTGACCGGCCCAGAGAGGATTCGGGTGCTAATCACGGAATCTCCTGAAGGCGGAGGCTACCTCTTCGATTCCGATTATTGCTCGCTCACCATTGACCTGGTAGCTGATAGGCAGCGCATTGACACCCGCGCCAAGCTGGTATCGCCAAAGCATCAGCTCACCAACCGGTTTTTCCTAATTACCCAGCCTTGCGGCCTGAGTTTCCGAGGAGCCAGCGCGAGGCCCCCGCCAAGTCCTCGTGCTACTCGCCGCTATCTGCGCTATCTTTAGTTCGGACCCGTCATGCAAGCCGCCGGAATTCACAACTTTGAGATCATTTTCCTTCTGCTTCTGATTTTCGCCGCAGGACTGGCGGCTCTGGCCAAACGCTTCCAGATTCCCTACCCTATCGTCCTGGTGATCGGAGGCCTGATCCTTGGGTTCCTTCCGCGCGCTCCACGCCTCGAGTTAAACCCAGACATGGTTTTTCTACTGATCCTGCCTCCACTGCTGTTTGCTTCCGCCTTCGTTACTTCGTGGCGCGACTTTCGCTACAACCTCGTCAGCATCTCGATGCTGGCTCTGGGCCTTGTGTTCTTTACCGTGTGGGGAGTCGCGGCCGCGTGCCGCTGGATTCTTCCGGGGTTCGACTGGCGGATGGGCCTCGTGTTAGGCGCCGTCGTCTCGACCACCGATGCGATCGCCGCGACCGCCATCGCAGAGCGCCTCGGCCTGGACAAGCGCATTACCGACGTGATCGAAGGCGAGAGCCTGGTGAACGATGCGAGCGGCCTGCTTGCGCTCGAATTTACAACCGCCCTGCTCGTGAGCGGAACTTCGCCCTCTCCGCTCCAAGGCGTGATGCACTTTCTCTACCTGATCTTTGGCAGCATCGCAGCCGGGTTGCTGATTGCCAAGCTGATCTATTTCATGGAACTGAAAATCAACGACGCGGCCATCGAGACCACGCTTGGGCTGATCGCGCCTTATGTGGCCTATCTCGCGGGCGGCAGTATCCATGGATCGGGAGTTCTCGCTACCGTGGCCTGCGGACTCTATCTCGGACACAAGAGTTCTCTGTATCTCTCGCTCGGCGCTCGCCTTCAGGGCGCCGCTGTGTGGAGCACGCTCACTTTTGTGCTGAACGGTTTCGTGTTTATCCTGCTCGGGCTTCAACTTCCTTACATCCTCGATGACATTCACGGATACACGATGGGCCGGCTGGTGGTACTGGGGGGAGAGCTCAGCTTGGTGGTGATTTTGCTGCGCCTCGTTTGGGTATATCCCGGCGGGTGGATCTCAAATTTCATCCGGCGGCGCCTGCTGCATCAGCCCGAGCCATTACCCGAAGCCCGAAGCGTGTTTGTAGTCGGGTGGTCCGGCATGCGCGGAGTGCTGGCGCTTGCGGCGGCCATTTCGCTGCCCGAATACTTGAATAACGGCTCGCCATTTCCGCAGCGGGCGCTGATCATCTTTCTGACGTTTTCAGTGATTTGCGTAACGCTGGTGGGGCAGGGGCTTACACTTCCGCTGATCATCCGCCGGTTCGGCCTTTGTGGCAGGAGCGGCAAAGACCCGGAAGAAACGCTGGCACGCCGAGCTATGCTCGAGGCCGCCTTGGCCTACCTGGAGTCCGCGCGCGAGGACGATGCACCCGAATCGCAACCCATCTACGACGAACTGATCCGCCTCCAGCGTCTCCGCACTGGTCTCTACGAGAAGGCGGACGGCGCAGGAGGCAGCGACTCCCGCGGCCCCGAACTATACGAGCGCTTCAAAGCTCTTTCCCGCGAAACCCGCGCTCTGCGGCGCGCCGCCCTGCTCAACCTTTACAACCAACATCAGATCGGAGACGCAATCTTTCGCAAGCTCGAATACGAACTCGACCTCGTGGACGAACAGTACGCCATTTCTCAGCAAGGCTGAAGCTTTTGCTGCGTCGGCGTTCTTACCCCACCGACTTTCCGCATGAACAGGGCGATCAAAGAAACGTCCGATCTGCCTGAAGTTTTCATAGCCTCCTACGCTCGAAGAGGTCGCTGTCAGAGACCTTGCACGATCTCAGACAGAAACCACGTTCGCCGCTCCGTTTGGTCAATCCAGACCTCGATCAGACTGGCGGTCGCCACGGCGTTGTATTTATCGCAAACTTCATGAGTAGAGCGGAAATAACGCGTCAGCGCCTGATTATCGGTGTTGAGCTCCGCGAGCATACCCTTCGGGGTGACGCTTTCCTCGTCATTGTCTTTCAAGCGCTGATGCCGGGAAATATCGCCGATGGATCGCAATGTAGTTCCGCCAATTTTGCGCGCACGTTCCGCAATATCATCGGTCATGGCAAAGATCTGGTCACCCTGGTCATCGAGCAGCAGGTGATAATCTCGGAAGTGCTGTCCCGTCATGTGCCAGTGGAAGTTCTTGGTCTTAAGGTACAGCGCGAATGAATCGGCTAACAACTGACGTAGCGCGGTTGTGATCTCGGCGACGCCTTCACGGTTCAGGTCAGTTGGTGTTTCGTGCGCTGCGTGTGGCTTTTCCTTGGCCTGAGCTACGGCTTCCTTCGCCATTATTTATTTCTCCTTTGTTTGGTTTTAATCCGAGATGCAATCCCGCTCAGTCGAAACGCAGCACCAGCCTTGCTTCGGCCCGTCCGAAAGCCATCTGGCTGTACGCGTCCACAGCGCCCAACTCAAATAGGCAACACGACGGCCAAGACCTGAATTGCCACAACCGCAGCGGATTTTTTACCGCCTCCAAGGAACTGGCAAAGTGGCATTCGCAACGGGCCTTTTCGAGAACACGCCTGATGAGTGAAAATGACTGGGGACTGTTGCCTACTAGAAGAACCCGGATGCTATCGCTACCATCCATGCCACACTCTAGTTTTAAGCGCGATTCTAAATCCTTACTAATCGCGCTGACTTCACTTCCTCCAGGAGCAGCAAACCGTGAATGATCGGAACCGCTCAACCTTGGCGCGGGCAGGAAGCTGCGCCCGTAGGGGCTATGGGAACAAAAGGAAGAAACAGTGACCGGCCACTTAACAATATCGCTTCGACTGCGTCTTGATTCTGCTTGTTCCCCGAGATTGGACAAAGAACGCCTGGCGAAGCCAAATTCGCGCGTGAGTCACGCGGTACCAGCGCCATGAGCGCCGCCCTTTCACTGGGTGCCGAACAGGTCACTTGGCGTCCAGCAGCCAATCCGTGGCTTATTGCCGTGACCGTGTCGCTTGCAGCGTTCATGGAAGTATTGGACACAGCCATTGCAAATGTGGCTCTGCCGCACATTGCCGGCAATCTCGGTGCGAGCAACGATCAGAGTACCTGGGTGCTCACTTCGTATTTGGTTGCTAATGCGATTGTTCTTCCAATTACTGGATGGCTGGTAAGCCTGTTCGGGCGGAAACGGTTCTTCATAACCTGCATGGTCATATTCACCGTCAGCTCTTTGTTCTGCGGAATCGCGCCCAGCCTTGGTTTTCTTTTGCTGTTCCGGGTACTTCAGGGTGCCGGAGGCGGAGGCCTGCAACCGATGGCGCAAGCGATTCTGGCCGATACCTTCCCGCCGGAAAAGCGCGGCCTGGCATTTTCGGTTTATGGCATTACGGCAGTCTGTGCTCCCGCCATTGGCCCGACGCTAGGCGGCTGGCTTACCGATAATTTCTCCTGGAGATGGATCTTCCTGATTAATCTGCCTGTTGGTATTCTGGCCATGGCGCTCGTATTTCGACTGGTCCAGGACCCGCCGTACCTCGCCCGCCGCAGCAGAGGATCGATCAAACTCGATTACATTGGATTTTCATTGCTGGCGCTGGGAGTCGGTGCCTTGCAAATTATGCTCGACAAGGGGCAGGAAGACGACTGGTTTGGCTCGCCGTTCATCATCATATTAGCTATTACTGCGTGCATATGCCTCACGGCTCTTGTCATCTATGAGTGGTTTCATAAGGATCCGATCGTCGATGTACGTCTTTTCAAAAACCCGAACTTCTCCACTGCGAATATCATGATGTTTATGGTCGGAGCCGGCTCTTTCGCGACGACCGTTTTAATGCCGCAGTTTCTTCAGACGTTGATGGGCTATACCGCACAGTCCGCCGGAATGGTTCTTTCCGTGTCGGCCGTACTGCTCTTAATTGAGCTGCCGCTGGTTGGTCGTCTGATCGGGCAATTCCAGTCGCGCTATCTCATCGCGTTCGGTTGGATGGCGCTGGCGATCGGCATGTACGTCTCCACGCAACAAATCGATTTGCTGATCAGCTTTCATTCCGCAACGTTGTTGCGAATCGGTCAGTACCTGCCGATGGGTTTCATATTTGTGCCTGCTACCACGGCCGCATACATCGGCATACGAGAGGATAAGAGTAACGCTGTCGCCGGCCTCGTGAACTTTACGCGGAACATCGGCAGCAGCGTAGGAACGTCGGTTGTGACGACGATGATTATACGGCGATCACAGTTTCATCAAGCAGTGCTGGTGAAGAATACAAATCTGGGGAACCCGAGGTTTCGAGACGAGATGAATGGTCTTGTTCAGCAACTCACGCATGCTGGACTAAGCCTCCATGAGGCTCATCGACAGGCCATAGCGCGCGTCTACACAGCGGTTCAGGCCCAGGCTGGGGCTCTGGCGTATATCGACACGTACTGGATGCTTTGTATCGCGGCCGTAATTATGTTTTTCCTGTCTTTCGTTTTGAAGAAGAATGATCCGCGCGCAAAGCGTGGATCCGTGTCTGCACACTAATGCGCTAACAGCGCCCTTGACGTTTCTCTTAAGAAGTGGTCGATCTACGCGTCTGCAGCTGTTGCACGTTGTCTCTGGCACGAAGCGAACTTTGAGCCACGCCGACTATTTGATTCCGCTTACAAGGCTCTTACGATCCATATGACTAAGGCGATTACCACCAGAGTGCCAATCAATCCGTATCCAAACATCGTAGCCTCCTCGATTGCCCAAGACATCGAACTAACGATACGATTCGTGAAAATGTGATTGAAGGGCCACTGTAAAGTTCGGTCCGCAATCTTGCGGACCGAACGCATCTTTCATAGGCCCTGGTTTTCTTATCCGAATGTAGTGCTTTACTAGTCTTTATCTGGATGACTGTGCCGCCAGTTCCAGTATTGCGACTGCTGCTTTTTGTTCGCTTTCGAGTATTCGATCTTCATTTTGGGATTCTCCGAACGATATCGCGTATAGGCACGGTTTTCGTTGTCATCCCAGTTGTGGTAGTCCTTGTGGTCCCGATCGTAGACTCGGACTTGAACACTGGCGCTTTGAGGCTGCGCGGCCAAGATTGCTACTGGCGTGGCAAGAGCTGCAGCCAGGAATAACGCAGTGATGTAACGATGTGTACGATGCATAGTCCAATCCTCCAATTTCACAAATTCCCGCCTTCATCTACCGCGGCAGGTACGACTCTGCACTCAATCGCCTTTGATTTATGTCTCGTACCGCACACTCACGTCAGATGGTCGCCGGCAAGGCGGCCCCATGCTTCCAGTTGCGCTGATTTCAGCCAAAAAAAATTACCGTCCCGATGTACTGAAAAATGCCCTGCAGGATTCGCTCATGCGGCACCCTAACCCATGTGTAGTTAGTTGGATACCGTCGTCGGCTACTTTGAGCGTGTAGACTTCGTTGCGATGGTGGAACAAGGCTCGGAGGAACGGAGGCGAGAGATGATTATTATGGGCTGTGGTCTCGAAACATTCCGGGAACTGATCGCAGTTCCTCCAGAAATCGAAGAGGCGCTCACGCTGTATCGCTCACCGACATCCCGAGGACGCGTATGGCATTGAACGAGTGCTCAAGTTTCGGAAAAGGGTAGCAGACGAATTTGGGTGGTGGGTCAGTCACGGTTTTTTGTCCACTTCACGGGAAGTGATACAGAAAATGTGCAAGACGACCACAAATCCCGGCGAGCAGCTCGTAGACGAAGCTGCCCCCCGGGTTGTGATAGCTGCTTTTTCGGCCTTTTGCGGTTTGTGAAAAATCAGAATACTATTTTCAATCCAAATTGAATCTGCCGCGAATTCCCGCTGGCGGCGGTAGACGCAGTGCCGCTGGACGTGGTGCTAATTGTGCCCACGTTCGATTGCACTGCTTCCGTGCCGATGGGGCAGCCAGAAAGCGCGCAATTTGGTCCGTCCGTTAGCGTACCGGCAAAGACTTCTCTTTGCGGCTGAGCGAAGTTCGGATGATTCATAATGTTGAAGATCTCGGTACGGAACTGAATGTTTCCGGCCTCACCCAACCATTTCACCTTGGTATCCTTCACCAGGGAAAAGTCGAGGGTCAGCGAACCAGGTCCGATCAGGCTGTTCCGGCCCACGTTACCCTCGAAGCCCACTGGTTCGAGTACGAAGGCACAGGGGTCGAAATAGAGCTCCGGGCCACCGAGCGGTGTGCCTGCCGGGATCGGCACCGTTCCTCCATTGGTACCGACTGCCTGGCAACCCGAGCTCACGCCATGAGTAGCATTGTAGGCATTGCGTCCCGGCACCCAATCTGGCCGATCCAAATCAGCCGGACTGTTCGAACCAGTCCTTGACCGTGACCGGTTGGTGGAAATCGAAGGAGTGAAGGGATAACCGGTCTGGGCTCCAAAAATCGAGGCAGCCCACCACCCGTTCACGAGTCCCTTCACAACGTTGTTCGATGCGTTGAACGTCGGCAGGTAGTACACCATGTTGAATCGGTAGTTCTGCCGCGTATCGAAGGAGCCCAATGACCGGTCAAGTTGAGGAAACAGGATCGTGACCGGTGTATCCGATGTCGATGTTGCTTGCGAGGGCGCCGCGCCGTCGCCGGTGTCAATCAGCTTTGAATACGTATAGGAACTCTGGAATTGCAGGCCGTGTGCAAGTCTCTTTGTCACACTGACCTCAAGTGCGTTGTAGTGAGCATCACCGATTCCCTGGTTCGCTCCGAAAGCACCGAAGCTGTGATTGGTTACGCGGCATACCAGGCCGGGCTTGCAAGCACCCGTAACCGGATCAAAGTTGCTGGTCGGTAGGATACTGTTACCTGGGTTATTGGTCTGTACCAAAGCCGGCCAGAACGGCTGTCCACTCACAAGCGTGAAGGGCCAGGGGTTCAGATCAGAGTCTTCTATCAAGTGGATGCCCCGAGAACCTGCGTACGAAACCTGCAGTGCCATAGTCCACGGCAACTGCTGCTCCACTGTCAAGTTCCATTGATACATCTTCGGTGCTTTCAGATTATTGGCCATTCCGGAGGTTGTGTTCGTTTCCGGATCGTTTTTAGCCGCTCCCAAGGGGACCGGAATGTTGAAAGCCGTGGTGCCCAGGGAGAGGGCTGCACCGAATGGCGGGTTCTTGTCGACGGTGCCGTTCAACTCTTCACCTAGGGTCGCGACGTCATACATTAATGCGCCGCCGCCTCGCAGGCTGGTCTTGCCATTGCCAAATATGTCCCAGGCAAATCCGACTCGCGGCCCGAAGTTGTGAAGATACGGGTTCTTGTATGGCGAGCCCACCTGGAAGCACGGATAGACGCAGGTCGGCGTTGCAATGGAGGTCAACCCGTCGCGATCGTTTGCAACCGTGGCGAACTCATACCGCAAGCCCAAATTCAAAGTGAGGTTCGGAAGCACTTTGAAGTCATCCTGAGCATACACTCCGTATGTGTTGAACCGGAAGTGGCGGAAGGCATCTCGCGGCTCGGGAGAGATATCCGTTTTCACCGAATTGAACTGCCCACCGAGGAACTGCGCCAAGGTCGAAGAGTTGAAACTTCCTCGAGAGGGATTCTGGTTATACATATTCTGCTGGTAATAGTTGATCAGCGTCCCGAACTTGAGAGAATGCTTTCCCTTCACCCAGAAAAGGTCGTCGCTCCAGGTGAAGATATTCTGCGTGGCATAGGTGGGCAAACTGGACGTGGGACCAAAGCCGGCCCCCTGAGTTGCGTTCGTGATTCCGCCAATGATAAATGTGCCCATGCCATGAACTACTTGTCCGGGCAGCAAGTCAAAATTAAAAGCTCCAAAATCGGATGGCGAGGCGATGTGCGCCGCTGTCCGGCTGGAAGAAAACCGAACTGTGTTTAGCAACGAGGATGAAAAAACGTGGTTTTCGGAAACAGTGGTGAATTGGCTGCGAGTCGGTTCACTCTGCCGAAAGGGTTCGTACGACAAGCCGAAAGAGAAAAACGAGTCATCGAACGTGTACCGCACGAAGAGAGAATCGGACCCTGAAATTGTATGGTCCAAACGCCCTTGTCCCCAATTTTCCGTGATCGGCTCGGTGGCGGGGTACGTAAAGAAACAGTTCTTTGCAGCACTCGTGCAACCAGCCGGATCATTGGGCTTGGGAAAGAGGCTCAAAATCTTGAACGAATTTGCATTCACTGTTTTGCCCGAAGAACTTGCGCAGGGGTTATTTGTCTGGCCGAAGCAATCGCTCGGTATGGTCCCGCTCACGATGGTCTGACCAATGCTCGAACGAAGGCCTTCATAAGCGGCATGGAAGAACGTCTTGTTCTTCTGGACGGGCCCGCCCAGCGACCCGCCGAAGTTGTTCCGACGGAACTCCGGGATGCGGCGGGGCGAACCGTCAGGGTGCGTACCAGATGACGCGGGCGAATCGAAATAGTTGTCCGCGTCGAACACCGAGTTGCGCAAAAACTCAAAGCCGTCGCCATGAAAACTGTTCGTGCCGCTCTTGCTGACAAGGATAATCTGGCTGCCCATCGTCAACCCATATTCGGCGCTCAAATTGTTCGTGACCACTTTGTACTCGCGAATCCCGTCGACGCCCAGCGTATTCCCCGTGCCTGACGCGCCGCTCACGGCATACAAGGTAATCAGCGAAGCGCCATCGAGCATGTAACTATTCGACTGAAAGCCAGCGCCGTTGCTGCTGAACACTGTGCCCGGCTGTTTGCCGCCGGCATTCGTGATCATCTTGTGCTGAGTGATGCCCGGTTGCAGGAGCGTTAGGTCATTATAGTTCCGGCCGTTCAGCGGTAGGTCGGAGAGGGTCTGTTCGCTCACCACGCTGCCAAGCGTGCTGTTCGTCGTATTTACCTGCTGCGCCTCACCGGTGACTTGCACCGTCTGTTCGGCGGTTCCTACTTGCAGCGCGAAGTCAACAACGGCTTCTTGGCCAACTTCGAGGTTGAATCCGGTCTGCGTCTCGGTCTTGAATCCCGTCTGCTCGACTTTAATAATGTAATGACCGACCGGCAGCGCGTTGATGCGGTAAGCGCCGCTCGAATCCGTCACTGCCTTGCGCGTTTGGTTTGTTTCGGCGGATTGCACCGTCACCGTCGCGCCTGGCACCACGGCACCCGAGGCGTCTTTCACAACGCCCAAAAAGGTGCCGGTCGGGAGCTGCGCCAGCGCCGCCTGCGAAAACAGAATCATAGAAACCAGAAACAGCCAGAGAGTCCCAACTAACGAGCGGGTTACTCTCAGCATCCGGAAATATCCCACAACGCCTAATCTCCGATTTTTATCTTCCATAGCGTCCCCCTCTTTCAAAGAAAGTTTCAATGATGGAGCCCGAGCGACCAGAGAGTGAACCCCGCTCCTCTCAGGTGCGTGGAAACGGCGAATCGATGCGCATAGACAAATGGCTATGCTCGCCTTGACGAACAAGGCGTAGCAGAAATTCTATGAAGTAAATGTAGGGGGAGATCTAGCAGCGAAGAGCGAAGAGTGTATTCAACACAGAAAATGGGTCGGAAACTAGACTACTCGAGCCGGATCGGTGAGGTTCGCTCGAAATAAGAACGGACCTCAATCCGTTCATCTTAGCGAAGCGAAATGATGCGGAAGCGGCCCTGACGTGAACTTTGGCAACACTGGGGCATTTGGAGCCATTGAGTACGAAATCCGGCAAGTCCACCTGTGGGAGAATCAGTATTCCAAGGGCACACACGATTATAGCGATGATTATTAAGGATGCGGTGAAGCTGCCCTTGGTACCCACCTTTTCAATCTCCTGACGGAGGAAACGTAGACCGCTGCGTAAAAGGGCCCAGCGCCTAGCTATCACAAACGATGTAAGAGAGTATTG
>Ga0206868_10156_pt1 | contig 19615 bp, 18 predicted proteins | sample Alteio_BWOrgCont_38_FD_152901 | JGI IMG/M metagenome (GOLD analysis project Ga0206868, IMG submission 152901) | Enriched cells from forest soil in Barre Woods Harvard Forest LTER site, Petersham, Massachusetts, United States -... | ecosystem: Environmental > Terrestrial > Soil > Temperate forest >... | reverse complement strand
TCCGTTACTGGGGGTCGCCGGTGTGCTCCTCGGTGCACTCATTGCAACATGCACGGGGCGGTTGATGAGCGTGGGGCTGGCGGACATTCGAGGCGCATTGCATCTCGGATTCGATGAGGGTGCTTGGATCAATACCGCGTTCAATGCGGCCATGATGTTTATCGGGCCTTTTTCTGTATACCTGGGAGGCCTCCTCGGCCCCAGGCGCGTGCTTTTGGCCTGCGCATGGATCTTCACCGTCGTAAGTTTTTTGATCCCTCTTTGCCATTCACTCGAAGTGATGATCGCCCTGCTCATCATCGCCGGCTTGAGCGCGGGTACGTTCTATCCATTGACGCTATCCTTCGTGCTCAGGAGCCTGCCGATACGCTTTGTGCTGGTAGGGATTGCGATGTATGCGATCGACATCGTCTTCACGACGGATATGGCGCAGGCGTGGGAATCATTCTTCATCGAACATCTCTCCTGGCGTTGGATTTTCTGGAATGGAACACTTCTGACCCCAATCATGATTGCGCTGGTTCACTTTGGTATTCCCTGGCAGCCGCTTCCAAAACCGCAGCCGGGGCATCCCACTCCGAATTGGAGGGGCTTCCTGTACGCGAGCCTTGGGGCTGCGCTTCTTTATATTGCGCTCGATCAGGGGCAACGACTGGACTGGTTTCATTCGCCACTCATCATAGGACTGGTGGCCGCAGGAGCCTTGCTGATACTAACGGCGATAGTTCGGCATTTCCTTTTGCCCAATCCTCTGATAAATTTTCGGTTCCTCATGCGCAGGAACACTCTGTTGCTGGCCCCGATCCTCATCAGCTTTCGTTTCATTATGCTTGCTACAGTTGTGAGCATTCCCAGCTTTCTTGGTTCGGTCCGGGGATTCCTTCCTTTGCAAGAAGCGCCCGTCCTGGCTTGGGTCGCGCTACCGCAATTCGTGCTCGGCATAGCTGCAATGGCTTTGATGCGCAGGATCGACCCTCGACTGATCCTTACCGCCGGCTTCAGCCTGGTGGGGATCGCATGTTTACTCAATGCGCGTCTCACTTCCGTGTGGGCGGGACCCAACTTTGGAATCTCCCAGGCGGTAATGGCTGTGGGACTGGCTCTGGCTTTCAACTCGATGGTTGGCGCCATCATACTCGAACTTTTAGACACCGGTGCGTTGAAACGACCCGTCGACGTGTTGACCTTCGCGGGTTTCTTTCAGGTCACTCGTTTGTTTGGAGGCGAGATGGGCTCCACATTCATGGGACACTTCATCGCTGTTCGAGAAGAGTTCCATTCAAACAAGCTCGGGCTGAATGTTCAGTCGGGAAATACCCTTACCGACTCCAGGCTCCTCGGTCTTCAACATGCATTCGCTTCGCATTCAACCGGCCTTACCGCAGCGGGCCGCGCCGCAGAGGTTCTGGGTCTGCAGGTTCGCCAGCAAGCCTTTACGCTGGCAATCTCCGACAGCTTTCTTCTCCTGGCTACATGCTGCGTGGCTTGCCTCGTCGTGGTTGCCTTCATGTCCACAGTGCCAACCCAGTATCGGCAGGTCACTGCTGCACCGGTGGAGAGCAAATGAGAAGCGCACTACACGAAAGGGGACAGATTATGAAGTCAGGCTCTGCATCACGCCGGGAGCTTCGCGTAGCGGCCAGGCTGTGCTTGCCCTTGGCACTCCTGGGTTCGACATTCGTCACAAGTTCTGTCGCGCAACAACCCTCTGCGAGTCCGATGCAATTGACGCTCGAGCAGGCGATCAATCTTGCCCTGAAGCAAAATCACTCTATCCATCTCAGCAGTCTTTCTGTCGATCAGATGCAAAGCAAGAAAGACGAAGCAAGATCCAACTACCTGCCTCAAATCAAGACGAGTGGCAGTGTTCTCCACATCACAGAGCTCGCCGGTGTCGATATCCCCGCAGGTGCATTTGGAAACTATCCCTCGACCGGTCCTATACCAGCGAAGTCACTTTTCATCGATCAAGGCGCCGCTACTGGATACACAGGGGGCGTAGGCCTGGACCAGCCTCTCACCCAGTTGCTCCGCATACACCAAGCGAACGTTGCTGCAAATCAGGACCTGCTCATCGCCAAGACACAACTCGATCAAACGCAGGACGCTATTGCACTGCAAGTCCGCCAGCTTTACTACAACATATTGATCAACCAACAAAAGCTGAAAGCATCGCAAGATCAGTTGGCCGCAGCCCAGATCAAGGATGAGGAGAGCCGGAGCGACGTAGCGAGGGGCAATGCTCTCGAAATATTGACTCTCCAGAGCAAAGCAGCCATCCTGCAAGCGCAACAAGAGAACTTGACCCTGCGCCTGCAAGGAAACGATTTGCGGCGCCAACTCGCAGATGTTCTTGGACTCCCCGTTGAAACACCAATCGATCTCGATCCCGGAGCGGCCGCGGTTTCGCTCGACATTCCATCGCGGGCCGACGCAATACGGATCGCATTGGAACAGAACCAGGACCTCAAAGCGGCTAGACAGACTCTAGTTAAGGCACAAGCGGGCCTGGCTGCAGCCAAGGATGCTTATATCCCCGATGTGACAGGCACCTCCCGGTATAGCTATCAGAGTGGGGTACCACTTCTCGTCCACAATTTCGGGACGTTTGGGTTTTCACTCAGTTACGACCTCTTCGACGGCGGACGGCGCGAAGCGAAAGTTCGGGAAGCCCGGAGCGAGGTGCACTCCGCTGAAGTCACCGTGGAGAAGTTACAGTCAGAGATTGAAGTTCAAGTACAAGGCATTTACGACAGAGTCGACGAACTCCGGCAGATGGTTGATGTTGCGGGACAGACTGTGAAGGTCCGAACGGAAGCGGCCAGGCTCGCCGATCGCCAGTTTGAGCAGACTGCGGCGCTCAACTCCGCCCGCAGTCAGAGCCACGCTGATCTGGCGAGCGCAACCGCATCCTTGCTTGAAGCAAACTGTGGCCTCTCCTTGGCGGAGGCAGACCTGAAGAGAGCGATCGGCCAGATGCCTCAGTAGAGGGAATTTCACGCGAAAGACAGTTCCTAAGTGAAGGCAGGTCTGAACTCCATGGATAACACCCTAACTAGTGTTTTGGCGGCGCTCGGCGGTTCTGTTATCGGCGCTACAACTCCGGTCTTCAGCAATTTCGTTCTCCAACGAAGCGTGGCGCAGCGAGAGCTGACCAATCGCGAAATAGCCCAGCGTGAAGACCTATATTCGGAGTTCATACGTCAGGGAACGGCTTGCTACGCGAAGGCCCTTTCGCAGAGCCTGGAAAACATCGACGAAATCGTCGCAATGTACGCTCTGGTGAACCGGATCAGGCTTTTCGCCTCCGTCAGCGTGCTCGAGGCCGCAGAGGCTTTTGTAAAGAAACTCGTCGAGACGTTTGGGGAGAAGAACATGAGCCTCGACCAGATCAAATCAATCGCTCTGGAGCAGCACGCAGATCCCCTGAACGATTTCGCGCTAAAGTGCAGAGCGGAACTTCGCGAGGTCTACGAACGAGCTAGTTGGAGACGCTGATAGTCCCAAGGTTCGGTCCGCGCTTCATCCTTTACAAACTTCCCTTAGAAGGTTCACCAAAGCATCGCCGTCAACCGGTTTACGGAAGAAGCCGACCGCGCCCTTTTCAAGGTAGAACGATTCCGAGTTTTCAGAAGGCTTTCCAGTGATGATCACTACCGGCAACGGAGTCTTAGTACTGTTAATGTGGTGAAGTAACCCTAGGCCACTCATCTGCCGCATCTCCACATCAGTGACGACGCATGAACTCTTTTGCAATCCGCCTGAATCTAGGAACTGTTCCGCAGAACAATAGCCTTCAGCTTGATATCCGCAGGATGCCAGCAGGTTTATCAGAGACTCGAGAACTCGGAGATCGTCATCAATAACTGCGATCGTGCGAGCCCGGATGTCCATCGAAACCTCCGCCTCTCCAGTACTCTCATAAAAACTCATCTTCCGTGCCTAGGATACTTCGGAAGGCTCAAGATTTAGTTTGCCGGCGAGCTTGACCAGAGTCGCGAAGGAATCGGCTTCCATTTTGCGCATGATATGGCCACGATGTATCTGTACCGTATACTCCGTAATCCCCAATTCGCCTGCTGCCTGCTTGTTCAGAAGACCACGTACCAGCAGTGGCAATACTTGTTGTTCTCTGGGAGTCAGTGATCGATAACGAGCGAGCAGACTTTCCCGCTCTAACGCCGCCAATCTAAGCTTTCGATCCTGCTCGAGTGCCTTTTCGATGCAGGTGAGTAGAGTGAATTCGTCAATAGGCTTGGTGAGAAAGTCAATCGCTCCCCCTTTCATCGCCGTCACAGTGGATGGAACATCGCCGCGGCCAGTAATGAAAATCACTGGTATTGCCGTTTGGGCGGCGATCGACTCTTGCACTTGGAGTCCATTCATTCCAGGCATTCTCAAATCGAGAATAAGACAGGCGCACGAGTCCTCTCGGGGGAAGCCCAGGAAGTCTTGTCCTGAAGTGAACATCTGAACCAGCTTGCCATTAGCGCGTAGAAGCGACGAAAGAGCGTCTCTAACGCTGGCGTCATCATCGACGAGATAAACCACTTCGTTCGACGGCACCATCCACCTCCGAAGTGAGCTACTGATAGTTGTGCGCGTCATTATCCACAAGCTTGGAAAAGTGCTTGGCACGCCGCTTGTGCGAGACCAAAACGCACCCAGAAATCGATTATATTGGGAAGGCATTGCCAAGTGATCGAATGCTGTTCAAATCGGGCGTTACATGAATATGTAATTGCAGAATTCCACGTGCTGTGGAGCTCAATTTGTAACAGTTGAAGAAATTCGCAGCACTGGTCTAAACAGCACCATGCGAAGAGCCAACAGCAGAGTCATCGCAACATCGAACCAAACTACGGACTCCTCCCGCCGTCTGCGTATTCAAGATCGGATGCGGGCAGCGATGGGATCTGAGCGTTCCAAGAAGTTCGAGTATCCTGAGCCACGCTATCCAGGTTCGATCCACAAAAGTCAAAATCTTCGTATCATTTTAGCGGCCGTACAATTGCGGTGAAAGCTGAACCGATGGTGTCACTGCGATCTACGGTGAAATGAATCGGGGAAGCTCTATCCTAATGCATGTTGCTCCGCCCTCCAGTCGAGTTGCATCGAGTTTGCCTGCTTGCGCCTCAATGATCGAACGACTTACTGCCAAGGCCACAACCGTTCCGCGAGACCCGTAAGCAACGACCGCTTGTAGAAGATCCTCTAAATCTGTGACGCAGTCTCCGTTATCCTGGACCTCAAGATAGACACTCTCGCTGAAGAAATTGGTTCTTATCGTTAGCTCTTTCGTTTTTTCAGATCGAGATATGGCTTCAGATACATCCACCATCAAATTAAAGAATACCTGTTGAATGTCGGCTTTATCGGCGAATGCGAACGGCAGGTCAGGATTGAGTTCGCGATTGATTGTGATTCCCTTGTCTCGAAGATTTGGTGTCTGAAGTGTTATCACTTGATCAAGCAATGCATGCAGGTCAATGGCTTGCGGCGTTGGTCTGCGATGATCGAAATGTTGGCGCATTTCGTGAACAATGTCGCCAACGAGCATTCCATCTCGAATCACTCCCTCCAATGCAGCATTTGCCTGTGGAACGTTGAAGTTATTAGACGAAAGCCAATTGAGCGCGGCTCGTGCGTTCGCTACGACAGCCGCTAATGGCTGCACGATTCTGTGAGAGAGGGACGCAGAGATTTCGGCAATTGCTGCTGACTGCGTAGCACGGCCGATTCGTTCTCGCATCCCCTCGAGAATTTCGCTTGCACCCTTTCCCTCGTTGATGTCAATATTTACGCCAACCCAATACAGGATCTGCCCCTCCGAATCCCGAAGGGGCTCCGCTTGCGACAGGAACCAACGATATTCTCCGTTGGCTCCCAATATGCGAAACTGATGTTCTCTCGCCTTTCCAGATCGGATGGCTTCCTCCCAATTCCTGCTCGAGTGAGCCCGATCGTCAGGATGCAGGAAAGCCACATGGGTGTCCCATGGGGCTTTGAATTCGCCGGCAAATCCGAGTGGATGATCCGATGGAAGCCCTAAATATCTTGCGGTGGTCTGGTTAACGAATGCTAGAGTCCCAGACGCACGGGCGTACCATGCCTGAATCGGAAGAGCGTTAAGGGTGGTTTGAAGGTTCGTCTCGATAGGCGGAAGTGCAGCATTCAAAGACAGTGAGGGAACAGCCGTGAAGAGCCACACTTCAGCGCCATCGGGAGCCACATGCCCTGCCCCAAGAACATCGAACGCGCTTCTCTTTGCAGAATTCTTGCCGTCGATAAAGAAGTGATCCCGATAGGGCTGATTATTAACCCGCGCGACCTGCCATAGAGTAGAAGACACATTTCTGTCTTCATTCGCGACAAGCTCGAGCCAACTTAACGCGCTGAGCTCGTCAGCACTGATGGCTGAAATCTTTCTCAGCGCCCGATTTGCATAAACACAGCGACCATCTGAGTCTGCCAGCCAAGTGGGATTCGAAGAATACTCGAGGAAGGAAGCTATGACTGTCGTATCCATCATCGCCCGTCACGCGTCTGGTTGACCCAGAGGAAGAAACGCACGGCCAAAGTCGCCAAAATGGTTTGCATCTGTGTCTTCCACGTTGTTGAGTTGAGCGTATTATGGATTGGAATTAAAGGGCATTACATGTTTCTGGTAGCGACGGCATTTATGCGCCGAGAACTCGCGCGACTCCACATAAAGATGTGGTGTCGGGCTTGGAGTGCTTGGATGTTGTACGGATGGCAGGCCACGTAAGCCCTAGAAAAGAGCCAATGAGGATTTTATTTGTATGCGTTTCTCTGAGCCTCACAGATCTTGAGCCGTCTGAGAAAAAACGATGTCTCGCTGTTCGGAACAGCGGCGCAATTTGTAGAAATCTCTCGAGAGCCCCTTATGTTTCTTCGCTCGCCTAACAGGAACATGTAATTCCGGCGCTTTCCCCTGATTGCTACTCTGACTCTGTCACATGCCACGCCTTGGCATAATGACTAACGCTCGCGTCGGAGCATGCCGATCCATAGATGCCGAGACCAGTGTGATGGAGGAGGTAATCAATAGATGCAGACGCGCCGCGCGCTCCGTCTGATTCGCCGTAGTAGCGCCGCAGCATGTCTCCTTCTGGCGAGCTCCATGTTGATTGCACAAGGGACAACTCCGTCTACGCTTGCTCCAGCATCGACACCCGCACATCAGATTTTTGATCTATCGATCTTCGTCGTCGCAATTACTGGCGGAATATTCGTGGTAGTGGGCGGATTACTCGCCATTGCCCTCTATCGGTTTCGAGCACAGAAGACCGATCCTGCGGGCGAGCCAGCTCAAATCTACGGCAGCACGCAAATTGAATTGGCGTGGACCGTGATTCCTATCTTGATCGTGGTCGTCCTGTTCCTTACAACGGCTCGCATCATCTTCGCGATTCAAGACGCGCCAAAGCCAAAGGCCGCTCTCGACGTCACAGTGATCGGGCATCAGTTCTGGTGGGAGTTCCGGTACCCGAAATACGGTGTTATCACTGCGAACGAGCTCCACATTCCAGTCAGTTCCGACTCTGTACCCGAAGCAACCTTCTTGAAGTTGACTTCTGCAGATGTCAATCACAGTTTCTGGATCCCTCAATTGGCAGGCAAGACAGATTTGATCGCGAATCACGTGAACACGATGTGGATGGATCCCCGGACGCCGGGGCTCTACCTCGGCCAATGTGCTCAGTTCTGCGGTTCGCAGCACGCGATGATGTTGCTGCGTGTATATGTCGACACACCAGAGCAGTTTGATGCCTGGATCAAAAGTCAGGCGCAGCCGACACAACAGAACCCCGCCGTAGAAGCAGGAAGAAAGGTCTTCGAGAGGCAAGCGTGCATGAACTGCCACACGGTCTCAGGAACGGCGGCGACTGGACGTTTTGGACCCGACCTCACACACGTCATGAGCCGGACGACGCTGGCCTCAGGTGCAATGGATAATACCCCGGCGAATCTCCGCCAATGGATCAAATCACCAGATACGTTCAAACGCGGCGCCCTAATGCCCGCGATGCAGCTTAATGATGAGCAGTTGGATCAAGTCACTGCCTATCTCGAAACCCTGAAGTGACGACAGGATTCTGATATGAGCGATTACCCACTATCAGTTAGCCATGTGATCGACCCGAGTACTTCCACATCGGAGCGGAGCACCCTCCTTGAGAAACTTCACGGATGGGTAGTGACGGTCGACCATAAACGTCTGGGCATTCTCTATATCTTGTACTCGACCTTTTTCCTGCTTGTTGCTGGGGCCGAGGCTTTGGCCATGCGCATTCAGCTCGCCTATCCTCATGCTCATGTTTTGAGCGCGCAGGTTTACAACCGGTTCTTCACGATGCACGGCACGACGATGGTGTTCTTAGTCGGAATGCCATTTCTATTTGGTTTCGCAAATTACATCGTGCCACTGCAGATTGGGGCTCGTGATATGGCCTTTCCCAGGCTGAATGCCTTTAGCTTCTGGATGACAGCATTCGGTGGGCTCCTGCTCTACTACAGTTTTCTTGGTGGGGCTGGCCTCTATGGAGTAGGAAATGCTCCGGACGTCGGTTGGTTCGCCTATGCTCCCCTAACTGCGCGCTCCTTTTCCCCTGGTCATGCGACGGATTATTGGGCGCTCGCATTGATCGTTAGCGGATTCGGAACACTTGGCACCGCGATCAATATTGTCGCAACGGTCATCTCAATGCGCTGCAAAGGGATGACTCTCATGAGAATGCCTCTGTTCACCTGGCTACTTCTCGTGGTAAGCATGCTGACGTTGGTGACGATCACTCCGCTTACGGCAGCTCAGTTCATGCTGCTCATCGATCGCTACCTGGGCGGCCACTTCTTCGATACGCAGGCCGGCGGTTCATCGTTGATCTGGATACATTTTTTTTGGATCTTCGGTCATCCCGAAGTCTATGTTCTGGTGCTTCCGGCATTTGCGATTGCAAACGATATCATCCCAGTGTTTTGCCGGAAGGCGATCTTCGGCTACCCAGCGATGGTTGCGGCTTCGGTGGCGATCATGTTTGTCAGTCTCAGTGTGTGGGCTCACCACATGTTCACTGTCGGCATGACCTCGGTATCGAACGCATTCTTCACGCTCTCGACGATGCTTGTCGGTGTCCCGACCGGCATCAAGATATTCAATTGGATCGCCACTCTGTGGGGTGGCCGCATACGCTTCACAACGCCAATGCTCTTCTGCATTGGATTCCTCTTTCAATTCCTGATCGCGGGATTGACCGGCATCATGCTCTCGGTGTCGCCGTGGGACTGGCAGCTTCATAACTCATATTTTGTGATTGCGCATTTCCACTATGTCCTTGTCGGCGCTATCGTGTTCTGCATCTTCGCAGGCATCTATTACTGGTACCCCAAAGCTACCGGACGCTTGCTGAACGAAACGCTCGGCAAATGGCATTTCTGGCTTTTTATCATTGGCTTTCACATCACGTTCGACACCATGCATTTTCTCGGCCTCCTGGGAATGCCGCGGTCGATCTACACCTATCAGCCAGATCGTGGATGGAACTTCCTAAACCTTCTCGTCTCCATCGGAGGAATGATCCAGGGAATAGCGGTTCTGATCTTCGCATACAACTTCATCGTTTCTTACTGGCGTGGTGAAGTCGCAGGCGACGATCCGTGGGACGCCTGGACCCTGGAATGGGCAACTTCTTCTCCGCCTCCCGTCTACAACTTCGAAGAAGAACCGGATGTGCATAGCCGGCGGCCGCTGTGGGATCTGAAACATCCAGACGATCCAGATTGGGAGTATGAGTCATGAGTTCAGTACCCGTCAGTCACCCAGTACATAGTGTCGAGTGGCATCTTCCCAGCAAACGCCGAGTAGGCATGACGGCGCTCATTGTTGGTGAGAGTGCGATCTTCACCATCTTCGTTGTTGCCTATGTCTTCTATATGGGCAAGAGCGTCAGCGGGCCGACACCTGCGCAAGTATTGGAAATCCCCATTCTCGCCACGATCTGCCTGTTGTCCAGCAGCATTACGATCTGGCGCGCGGAGAAAGCTATCGAAGATGACCGAATGGGAAGCTTCTCCGTTTGGCTAGGCGCCACAATCGCACTTGCCGCGGTCTTTCTTACAAACACAGCGATTGAATGGAAGAAGCTGATGTATCAAGACGGGTTAATCGTGAGCACAAATCTCTTCGGCACGACGTTCTACTCGCTGGTGGGACTACACGCAACCCATGTCGTGGTCGGGATGTTTCTTCTCACTTCGGTCTTCATCTTTTCTCTGTTCGGTTGGGTTGACTCGCGGCAGAGCGAACGCTTCGGCGTGATCGCCCTTTATTGGCACTTCGTGGATGCAGTGTGGATCGTGGTGTTTACAGTCGTTTACCTGATTGGACGGTGACTTGTGATGAATGACGGCAGCGCGAAACAAAGTAAAAGAGAGCCTATAGAGATGCCAGCAAGTACGGCATGGCCGATACTTCTCGCCTTCGGCATCACGCTCCTCTTCGCGAGCCTTGTAACGAGCATTGGAGTCGGTTTTGCAGGTCTTGTTCTTATCTGCTGTGGCGTCGGCGGCTGGGCGAAGCAGTGCCTTCCCGAAGAACACCACGAGATGATCCCGGTTAAGTCAAGAATTTTTGAGCCATCAAGCGTAAGGACTCAGGTGGCGCACATCCAGGTCAGTGAAGTTCACCGTGCGTTCCTTCCTGTTGAAAGTTACGCCATCACCTCCGGAATCCGTGGAGGAATTGCGGGAGGAATCGTGATGATTTTCCCCGCTCTCCTTTACGGCTATCTGACTCAGCACAGTATCTGGTATGCAGTAAATTTGCTTGGAGGTGCGGGTGTTGCGCACTGGGCAAATGCAACGACTGCTGACATCGCGGCCTTCCATTGGGATGGGTTGATCATAGCAACTATCATCCATGCGGCAGTTTGCACACTGATCGGGCTTCTCTACGGGGCAATGCTGCCAATGTGGCCACGGCGGCCGGTTCTTCTGGGCGGAATTGTTGCTCCGCTCCTTTGGACTGGTCTTCTTCACTCGATCCTCGGATTTGTAAATCCGGCGTTCAACGCCAGAATCTCATGGGGCTGGTTCGCTCTCTCCGAGATACTCTTCGGCATTGTCGCCGGCGTCGTCGTTACCAGATCGGGCAAGATCAGAACCCATCAAACCCTGCCGTTCATTCTTCGCATGGGAATCGAAGCCAAAGAGTTCAAAGGCCCGAAGGGAGATGGGCAATGAAGTTTGCTGCCAGAGCCATACTGCCGGTTATTCCCCTCACCTTGCTTGTGGGCAGTTTGGGATGCAACCGGAAAGTCGGGCCTCCAAACGATCAGGATGAGTTGCTGCGCCCCGAAAATGTAGCATCGTTTGACCGTCTGTACAAACAGAACTGTTCGGCCTGTCATGGAGAAAATGGTTCTGGGGGGCCAGCTCTCGATCTGGCCAATCCGAACTATCAGGCACTCGTCGATGACTCCTCGTTGAAACGCTGGATCACCTCCGGCATGACAGGAACACAAATGCCTGCCTTTGGAGAGTCGGCCGGCGGCTTCCTGACTCCGCAGCAGGTTGACGTACTCGTTGCCGGCATGCGTGCCCGCTGGGATCGCAAGGACCACACTACGGCCGGCATGCCTCCGTACTCTTCATCCGCAGTAGGTAGTGTCGACCATGGCCAAGACATCTTTCGGACGAGCTGTTCGTCCTGCCATCAGCAAGAGCAGAAGAAGATCACCGACGCAAGCTATCTGGCCCTGGTAAGCGATCAGAGCCTGCGGACCATCGTCATCGCAGGTCGTCCCGATCTTGGTCATCCGGATTGGAAACAGGTCCGGCATGACCAACCTTTGACAGATCAGAACGTGAACGACGTCATCGCGTATCTCCATTCGCTGCGAAGCGATACTCCGGGTCAGCCATATCCCGAGACAAGCATCAAGAGGTGATTTGTGAGTGAAGAGAAACTGCCCGTCGAACAGGAAGAAGAAGAGCAGACACCAGTTGATCCGTTGACGGTGTCGAGGCGGTGGTTGTTGCTGGCAGTGGGTGCGTTCTTTAACGCTGTAGTCGGCGCCGCTGTTGCAGTGCCCGTAGTGAAGTACCTCCTCTCGCCCATAAAGTCTGACGACGCATATAAGTCCTGGATATCACTTGGGCCTGTCGATACATTCCCTGTCGGTGAGACGCGTCTCGCGAAGTTCACGAATCCGGTCGGCCTTGCATGGGACGGCGAAACGGATCGAGTCGCATGCTGGGTACGTCGTATCTCCGAAAAAGAATTTCAAGTGTTCGCCATCAATTGCGCGCATCTTGGATGCCCGGTTCGCTGGTTTCCTCAATCGGGCTTGTTCATGTGCCCTTGTCACGGCGGCGCCTACTATGCCGACGGAAGCCGAGCTTCAGGTCCACCAGAACGGGGCCTATTTACATACGACACCAAGATTGTTGATGGCGCTCTTCAGATCAACGCCGGTCAAATGCCAACCCTCTCCAACACAGCCAGGCTCGTTCAGATTGAGAACGCAAAAGGAGGATCGACATGCGCCGGTTGAAGGCTCTCTATACCTGGTTCGATAGCCGGCTACAGCTCGGCGAGCCCATCAAAGAGATGGCGCTACACCCTGTACCGAATAAGACCGCCAGTTGGTGGTACGTATTTGGAAGCGCCGCCTTTGTCCTGTTGATGCTTCAGATTGTGACCGGGATCCTGCTTGCGCTGGTCTATGTCCCCTCTGCCGGGCAGGCATGGAACAGCCTGAACGTTCTGAATCACCAGTTGACTCTTGGCTGGTTCCTGCGCGCGATGCATGGCTGGGGATCGAACTTCATGGTCGCCGTCGTGCTGATACACATGGCTCAGGTCTTCCTCTTCGGTGCATATAAATTCCCTAGAGAACTAACCTGGATTCTCGGCGTGTTCTTGCTGCTCTTGACACTCGGGATGGCGTTCACAGGCCAGGTGCTGCGTTTCGATCAGGATGCATACTGGGGCCTGGGCATTGGAGCATCCATCGCAAGCCGCGTCCCCCTCATCGGCAATCCAGCTGTCCACATGATGTTAGGCGGCCCGATCATTGCCGGAGCGACGCTCTCCCGGTTCTTCGCCTTTCATGTCTTCGTTATCCCTGGAATGCTGTTGGCCTTCGCGTGCCTTCACGTGTGGATGGTCCTCAAGCTCGGCATCAACGAGTGGCCAATGCCCGGCCGTGTCGTTCGCCGCTCTGCCTACGTCAGTGAATACCACCAACTGACAAAGAAGGACGGTCGGCCATTCGTGCCGGGAGCTGTTTGGAAGGACGCTTTCTTCTCCGCAGCCATCCTCGCGGCTGTCGCCATATGCGCGGCGGTGCTGGGACCGTACGGACCTGGAGGGCAACCGGATCCTACGATCATTCAGACGGCGCCGAAACCAGACTTCTTCTTCCTGTGGCTTTACGCGGTGTTGTCTTATCTGCCTCCGGATTTGGAGACGCCATTTCTCCTCATCGCCCCCGTGCTGGGAATCGCTGGACTCGTAGCTCTTCCGTTTTACGCAGGTGAAGGCGAGAAGAGCTGGCACAAGCGACCGATCGCAATCATAATGTTGACCACCATAGCCGTTGCGTGGGGTGTGCTTACGCATCTCGGGACCTTCACGCCCTGGAGCCCGAAGATGAGCGCATGGAGTGGCGGTCCTTCCATCCCTGCCCGTTATACGCACGATGCCAGCCCGCTCCAACGGCAAGGAGCTATCGTCTTTCAGTCGAAGCAATGCCGTAACTGTCACTCGATTGCAGGCGTCGGCGGAATGCGTGGCCCAGCCCTGGATCTCGTAGCAACTCGTCTCACCGAGGATCAGCTGATCCGGCAGGTCCTCCAGGGCGGCGGCAACATGCCGGCGTATGGCAAGAATCTGAGCCCATCCGAGACCACAGCACTCGTTCAGTTCCTTGAAACCCTGCATCCCCTCAATCAACCAGCGGCAGCAGATGCATCTCGTCAGGCAGCCATAGCAGAGCCCATCCCTAAACCCTGAAGGAGACTAGTTGGAAACCTCTTGGCTGAGTCTCATTACCGATTGGGACATACCACCCGCAGTCACTGGCGGCCTCTTGGCTGTGGGCTTCATTTATGTCCGAGGCTGGCTTGCCCTTAGACGAACACGGCCATGCCAGATCCCTGCGTGGCGGCTCTACTCCTTCCTCGCGGGACTACTTGCCATCTTCGTGGCGGTTTCTTCATCACTCGACACCTACAGCGAGACACTGCTCTTCATGCACATGGCTCAGCACTTCGTGCTGATGTCGGTGGCTCCTCCACTCATGGTGTTGGGGAGCCCCTTCGTCCCCATGCTGCGAGGACTCCCTCGTTCAATCGTGAGCCGAATTGGCGGACCGATCTTTCGATCTTCACTAACGCATTCCCTTCAGAAGCTCTTTTCCCGCCTGCCGTTTGCGTGGCTCGCGATGAACCTGACCTATGTTGGCTGGCACATTCCGAAAGCCTACGAATTTGCATTGTCCTCGGAGAGTTGGCACAACTTCGAACATTTCTGTTTTTTCGCGACGAGCCTCATCTTTTGGTGGCACATTGTGCAGCCCTGGCCGGCACGGCGTCGATTGAACTCCTGGATGATCATTCCATACCTTTTGATTTCGGACTTTGTAAACACCGGCGTATCGGCATTCCTGTCTTTCTCTGGGCGGTTGCTCTACCCGAGTTATGGAGTTGTCGAACGGCCTTTCGGAATCGACGCGTTGAAAGACCAGGTCGCAGCAGGGGCTTTCATGTGGGTCTTCGGGTCTTTGGTGTTTCTTGTTCCTGCCATCTATCTGACTACTCGATTCTTGACGAACGGTCGACTCGTGAACGAGAAGACAGGACTGGAGAGGGCACGTGCGCTGGCTCAGTAAAATATTTGAGTTCGTCGGCAAGGTGGGATTGTTCAGCCTGCGGGTCGTCGTTGATTCCCTGAGACCTCCTTTCGAATTTGCACAATTTTCCCGTCAGCTCGCAGAGGTGGGAAACAAATCGCTCGCGCTCATCATCGTGTCCGGCTTCGCGTTGGGGGCCGTTATGACTCTCCACACAAGAGGCACCCTGGTGATGTTTGGCGCCACGGCGATGATACCGGCCGTGCAGGCAGTATCCTTCTTCGTCGAGATTGGGCCATTGGTAGCGGGACTGTTGCTTGCAGGTCGAGTCGGCTCAGGAATCGGGGCAGTCCTTGCAAACATGAGGGCCTCTGAGCAGGTTGACGCTATTGAGTCGCTATCGATTGACTCGTTCAAGTTCCTGGTGGTGCCTCGAGTCCTGGCCTGTGTAGTCGCTCTTCCCTTCCTGACACTCTTTATGGATTTTGCAGGGCTTCTGGGAGGCTTTCTCTCAGAAGAGCTCTCATCTCACATAGCACCGGAACTCTACATCAATCGCGCATTTGACTATCTTCAGTGGGCAAACTTCATTGCGCCTACCCTGAAGACTGCTGTATTCGGTTTCATTATTGGCTCCGTCTCTTCCTACTTCGGCTATACGACCGACAAGGGAGCACAGGGCGTCGGCGAAGCTGCCACCAACAGTGTTGTTCTGTCTTCTCTGCTCATCATTGTTGCTGACGTATTGCTGATCAAGTGCATATTCTTCCTCTTCCCGGAAACAGCCATATGAACGAGTCCCAGACCATTGCGGTGGAGTTTAAGCGTGTGATGAAGTCGTTCGGTCCAAAACGCGTACTGAATGACGTGTCTTTTCATATCGATCAAGGTCAGGCCTTGTGTCTGCTCGGACGCAGCGGTACGGGGAAGAGCGTCACCCTCAAACTGATCATGGCTCTCATGCAGCCTGACTCGGGAGAGGTCTGGGTTGATAGGGACAACGTTGTCGGTATGGGCGAGAAGGGTCTGTCTCTTGTTCGCAAAAAGATGGGATACCTCTTTCAAGACGCAGCACTCTTCGATTCCCTAACCCTCTACGAAAACCTCGCACTGCCACTCGCCAGGCTCACCAGGAAATCCAAGGACGAGATTGATGACGTGGCCCACCGTGTTCTCACCGATGTCGGTCTGGGAGCCGATGGCGCCAAATATCCATCCGCACTCTCGGGAGGCATGAGGAAGAGAGCCGGCCTCGCCAGAGCGTTGGTGCTTGAACCGAAGATTCTGCTGGCTGATGAGCCAAGCAGTGGGCTGGATCGTATCACTGCTTCTGAAATCGATGAGCTTCTCATGCGGCGCAAAGCCGAACATGGAACAGCTTTGATCATCGTGACACATGATGTGCACGGAGCCCGCAAGGTAGCTGACCGGGTTGGCGTGCTCGACAAAGGAAATCTTGTCGCCTTTGGGTCGGTAGACGAGGTAAGCCAGAGCGAAAACGAAGTCGCTCGCAAACTGATTACGGAGTGAACGAATGCCTAGACGATATCTTGCTGTAGGAATCTTCATCATTGCCGGCCTGACGTTGTTTGCTCTCGGAATCTTCCTCGTTGGGAGCCGTCATGAGGCTTTCTCGCGCCACGTGCTGCTATATACCGAGTTTGCCGATCTTGATGGCGTCACGAAGGGCTCGAAGGTGCAGGTTGCAGGCATGGATGCGGGCCAGGTGACTAAGGTCGAAGTACCTGGTTCGCCAAGTGGTCATTTTCGTGTCCAGATGAAAATCGATGAATCACTTCATGGCCTGGTTCGCACCGACTCTGTCGTAACGGTCGATACACAAGGCGTGGTAGGTGAAACGTTTCTGACGATCCATTCTGGGTCTCCGAATGCGGCGATCGCGCAAGCTGACTCGGTGCTCCAAAGTAAACCTCCCGTAAGCATCTCCGACCTGCTCACGCATGGTCTCGGGATCATGAATGACGCGGATGCAATGCTAAAGCAGGTGGGAGGCAAACTGAACGTTTCACTTGACGGCGTCAATGGCGCGGTGGGTAACGCCAATGATCTGCTGGTAGGGCTCAAAGAGGGCCGCGGGCCAGCGGGTATGCTTCTCCGGGATGAGAAGATGGCAGGTCAGATTCGAGAGAGCATGTCGAACGTGCAGACGACTACCTCGAACCTCAACCAGGCCTCAGGCCGGGTGAACAACCTCGTCGCAGATGTTCAGCAGCGTCAACTGCCTCAGAAGCTTGACGACACCATGACGCAAATTCGTTCCGCATCGACCCGCGCCGATGCAACCATCCAACAAGTCCAACAAAGCCTGACCCAGGCCCTGGGGCCCGATGCAAATGGTGTCACGGCAGGGCAGAACATCAGCGAAGCCCTGACCAATGTCAATGCTGCGACAGGAAACATGGCAGAAGATACCGAGGCTCTCAAACACAATTTCTTCTTTAAGGGCTTCTTCAATCATCGCGGTTTCTACACACTTGCCAGTCTGTCTCCGCAGGAATATCGACGCAGTAAGTTTTTTGGAAATACCCAGAGCCCACGCGCCTGGTTGCAAGCTGACACGCTATTCCAGCACGGACCGCATGGCACGGAGGAGTTGAGTGCGGATGGGAAGCACACGATTGACGCCGCTATCACATCGTTCGGGGACTCTGTTTTCACCAACCCTATTGTGATTGAGGGTTATTCAGATGCAGCGGCGCCAGCCGATGCCCTGTCTTGGTCCTACGCACGCGCACAGCTCGTTCGAAATTACCTTGACGCGCGGTACCCATTCACCACAAAGAATGTCGGCGTGATGCCCTTGAGTTCAACTCCTCCGCCAGGACTAGGGCATGATCAATGGTCCGGTGTGTCCATCCTGGTTGCGGCGAAAAAGTAAAAGAGTCTCAAGAGAACTGCACGTTGATGCGTACTAGGAACATGTAATTTCCCCAGCAAAGATGCGGCTATAGCATTTGCGGTGTGCTGGGTGTTAGGTCGGCCGATGTCTTTCGGTGAGCATTCCTGAAGGTTCCTCACTAAGGCACAGAACGATCATGACGAATCCTTGAACGAACCCCGCTGCAAAGGAGAATATCGATGCTCAAAGGTTTCAACTATCCGCTCACGCCGAAAGGAAAGTCGACACTCAACCCGCAGCCGCCCTGGTACTATTCAGCCGACTTTCTCAACATTGAATTCTGGTCCGATCCTGCCGCGCTAGCTGCGGTACTCCCTCCTGGACTAGATCCCGATCCAGCGGCGGCCGGACATGGCAATGCTCTCTTCTACGACTGGCAGTTCAGCGGAGCCAACGAGGAATATCTGGATCCGGCTCGCTACCAGTATCGTGAGTTTTTCTTGCTCGTCGACGCCCTCTTTGAAGGCAAGCCGGTAGCGTATTGCCCATACATCTTCGTCGACAACGATGCGGCGATCGCTCGCGGATGGACGCAGGGTTACCCGAAGCGCCTTGGCCAGGTCTTTCAGACCCGCTACTATGCTGCGACAGGTAAGGCTGGCCCGGCGTTGGCGCCAGGATCTAAGTTCGCCGGCTCTCTGACCGCAAGTGGCCGTCGTCTAGCGCAAGCCCTGGTTACGCTGAAGGAGCCGGTGACCGACCTTTCAGTTCTGAAGCAACGGCCGGTCGTAAACCTGCTACATACACCCCGCCTGGCTGCCGGCAAACAGGACAAGCCCGCTGTCCACGAACTCGTCGAAAACGTGCCGCACGATATCAAGATCGAGCAGGCCTGGGCCGGCGACGGACTCCTCACGCTGCCCGTTGCAGACGGAGAAGAGCTTTCGGATCTTGCCCCGGTTCGTTGCGGTAAGGGCATTCGCGCCTCGATGGCCTACATCGTGGATGATCTCAAGACGCTGAAGGATCTCACTAAGTAATCCTTAGGGCAGCGCGTTTGCGCTGCCCCGTTTTCTTGTTCACGAGAGGTGCGGGCCTCTTCCCAATTGCAAGCGAAGCATCTCATCATTCCGGAGTTAAGCGTGAAGACGATAACCTGCAACCTTCCGGATTCACTCTACGACGCTCTCGTAGAACGCATGGAAACCGACAAAGCCAGTTCTGACCATGTGGTATCCATGGCGATCTCCCAGTGTCTGGGCAGGCCTATTCATACTCTGTTCCAGGTTTCGACATCGGCGGCGCTCGTCGAAGGGCTTTATCAGGGTGCGGTTCGGATCTCGCGACTGCTGCGTCATGGTGATTTCGGCCTCGGCACATTTATCGACCTCGATGGAGAAATGGTCGTGCTCGAAGGCGTTTGTTACAGGATCTCGGCCGATGGGGCGGTTACAAATGTGGAGGGAGACCGCCTCATCCCTTATGCAGTCGTGACTCGTTTCAGCGCCGAGTTCGCCAAGTCATCGCAGCAAGTCAACAGCTTCTCCGGACTCGTTGAGGTATGCGACGCACTTCGCTCGACCGAGAACGTGTTCTACGCCTTTCGTGTCGACGGCAAATTTTCCTTCGTGAAGACGCGAGTCATGAAAGCTGTCCCTCACGGAACTGGTCTCAAGGCGGCTTCGTCAGGGCAAGAGGAATTCAATTTCGAAGATCAGGAAGGTACCCTCGTCGGTCTTTGGTCGCCCGGGTTTGCCGGATCGTTCAGCGTCCCCGGATATCATTTCCACTTCTTGTCCGCGGATCGAAAAAGGGGGGGGCATGTATTGGAATGCAAAGCTGATGACGTGACGATCAGTGGATGTGCGATGCACGAGAT
>Ga0206868_10029_pt1 | contig 19754 bp, 14 predicted proteins | sample Alteio_BWOrgCont_38_FD_152901 | JGI IMG/M metagenome (GOLD analysis project Ga0206868, IMG submission 152901) | Enriched cells from forest soil in Barre Woods Harvard Forest LTER site, Petersham, Massachusetts, United States -... | ecosystem: Environmental > Terrestrial > Soil > Temperate forest >... | reverse complement strand
GCGATATCGCTTTTGCAACAAGCGCTCGCAAGTTATATCAAGACCTATGGCGAAGACCATCCGAGTGTAGTGGCAGGGCGCAGCCATTTAGCGGTGGCTTTAACAGACCAAGGCCATTTAGCGCAGGCGATACCGCTTTTCCAACAAGCGCTTGCAAGTGGCATCAAGACCTATGGCGAAGACCATCCCGCTGTGGCAAGAGGGCGCGCCAATTTAGCGAGTGCTTTAAAAGACCAAGGCAATTTAAATGATGCGATACCGCTTTTGCAACAAGCGCTTGCAAGTTATATCAAGACCTATGGCGAAGATCATCCGAATGTGGCAAGAGGACGCAACAATTTAGCGATGGCTTTACAAGGCCAAGGCAATTTAAATGATGCGATACCGCTTTTCCAACAAGCGCTTGCAAGTGATCTTAAGACCTATGGCGAAGATCATCCCACTGTGGCAAGAGGGCGCAACAATTTAGCGATGGCTTTACAAGGCCAAGGCAATTTAAATGATGCGATATCGCTTTTGCAACAAGCGCTCGCAAGTTATATCAAGACCTATGGCGAAGACCATCCGAGTGTAGTGGCAGGGCGCAGCCATTTAGCGGTGGCTTTAACAGACCAAGGCCATTTAGCGCAGGCGATACCGCTTTTCCAACAAGCGCTTGCAAGTGGCATCAAGACCTATGGCGAAGACCATCCCGCTGTGGTAGGAGGGCGCATCCTGTTAGCTAATGCCTTACAAGCCCAAGGCAATTTAAATGATGCGATTCCGCTCTTCCGACAAGCGCTTGCAAGTGATATCAAGGCCTATGGTGAAGACCATCCCACTGTGGCAATAAGGCGCAGCAATTTAGCGTTGGCTTTACAAGCCCAAGGCAATTTAAATGATGCGATTCCGCTCTTCCGACAAGCGCTTGCAAGTTGCATAAAAACCTATGGTGAAGACCATCCCGATGTGGCAAGAGGGCGCAACAATTTAGCGATGGCTTTAAAAGCCCAAGGCAATGTAGCGGAGGCGATACCGCTTTACCAACAAGCACTCACAAGTAGTATAAAAATCTACGGCGAAGACCACCTCGATGTGGCAAGAGGACGCAACAATTTAGCGGGTGCTTTACAAGCCCAAGGCAATTTAAATGATGCGATTCCGCTCTTCCGACAAGCGCTTGCAAGTAATATCAAGGCCTATGGTGAAGACCATCCCACGGTGGTAGGAGGGCGCATCCTGTTAGCTAATGGCTTACAAGCCCAAGGCAATTTAAATGATGCGATTCCGCTCTTCCGACAAGCGCTTGCAAGTAATATCAAGGCCTATGGTGAAGACCATCCCACGGTGGTAGGAGGGCGCATCCTGTTAGCTAATGCCTTACAAGCCCAAGGCAATTTAAATGATGCGATTCCGCTCTTCCGACAAGCGCTTGCAAGTGATATCAAGGCCTATGGTGAAGACCATCCCACTGTGGCAATAAGGCGCAGCAATTTAGCGTTGGCTTTACAAGCCCAAGGCAATTTAAATGATGCGATTCCGCTCTTCCGACAAGCGCTTGCAAGTTGCATAAAAACCTATGGTGAAGACCATCCCGATGTGGCAAGAGGGCGCAACAATTTAGCGATGGCTTTAAAAGCCCAAGGCAATGTAGCGGAGGCGATACCGCTTTTGCAACAAGCGCTTGCAAGTGGCATCAAGACCTATGGTGAAGACCATCCCGATGTGGCAACAAGCCGCAGCAATTTAGCGATGGTTTTACTAGGCCAAGGCAATTTAAAGGATGCCATACTGCTTTTCCAGCAAGCGCTGGCAAGTGATATCAAGACCTATGGTGAAGACCACCCTGATGTGGTAACATATCGCAACAGTTTAGCGATGGTTTTACTAGGCCAAGGCAATTTTAAAGATGCCATACCGCTTTTCCAGCAAGCGCTGGCAAGTGATATCAAGACCTATGGTGAAGACCACCCCAAAGTGGCAACAGGGCGCAGCCATTTAGTGTTGGCTTTACAAGCCCAGGGCAATTTAAAAGATGCCATACCGCTTTTCCAGCAAGCGCTTGCAAGTGATATCAAGGCCTATGGTGAAGACCATCCCACTGTCGCAATGAGGCGCAACAATTTAGCGATGTCTTTAAAAGCCCAAGGCAATTTAAAGGATGCCATACCGCTTTTCCAGCAAGCGCTTGCAAGTGGCATTAAGACCTATGGCGAAGACCATCCCAACGTGGCAACCATGCGCAGCAACTTAGCGGGGGCTTTAAAAGCCCAAGGCAACTTATCTCCCTCATCTCATGCTCTTAAAACAGCAGGTTTTTTTGCTGAATTCGGCCAACGTGAAGAAAAAGACCCTCCAGAAAAGCCTGTGTTTGGTGGTTTTTTCGATAATCAGAAATTGTCCTTAGAAATTTTAGTAAAAAAATATAAGCTTCCTGATCAAAGCCAAAATAGCTTAGAAAAAGGATTAAGAAACGCGGCTGTAAATGGGTGCCTTGCAGATTTGAAAATTTTTGCTCAATATGTAAAAAATTTAAATGCACAAGATACAGATCCTGAATCTAGAAAAACAGCTGCTCACTGGGCGGCGGTGAAGGGCCATGAGGATTGTTACAATTTCTTAGTCTTAGAAAAAAAGGTGCACACTAATATCCCAGATGCATCTAATAAAACAGCAGCGAGTTATCATATTTCTGATCCACGAAAAAACTTAAACCCATTTTGGACAAATAGAAAAGTTGCAGTCGCTGTTGCAGGAACTGCTGTTGTGATTGCAGTAGCAGCAAGTCAATGTACAATCCTATGATTTGAGTGGCTCAAAATACCCGATAGCTACGACTAGGGGGGGTAGTTAAAATACGTTGAAATAAAAGGGGTTTTTATTGTTTTTATAAAAATAAAAGATAAGCGGTGGCTTTAAAAGACCAAGGCAATTTAAAGGATGCCATACCGCTTTACCAACAAACGCTTGCAAGTGGCATAAAAACCTATGGCGAAGATCATCCCACTGTGGCAAGAGGGCGCAACAATTTAGCGATGGCTTTACAAGACCAAGGCAATTTAGACGAAGTAAAATGGGATGGTCGGGGGAATCTAGTAGAAGATCCAGCAGCAGAGGTAAATGAGTCGTCTTTAGCACAATTATCCTCTGGCCCTACACTGTTTAATAAGCGTAGTCACAAAGCTTCTTTTAAACCCATGCAACTTGAAAATGAGCGTCAACTAAATGAAGAAAAAGAAAAGGCCGGATGTAGATGTCATTGCGTTATTTTGTAATATTACATTGTGAGAGCCGAAGGGGTTTTTGACGAAGTAGGCCGCAGATGGGCTGCGAACTGAATCGATACAGAATCAAGATATCTCTTTCCGAGGTTTCAAGCATCAGCGAGTAACAGTGGAGTCAAGAGGGCCAGTCATTTTTTTCGAATGAAGATTTAACACATCTTCTTCAGATTTTACTCCTGCCGCTAAAAGCATAGCCGTCGTCGCTTTTTCCACTGATGCACGAACAGGATCAAGATCAAGCCTGGCGTAGATAGCAGTGGTAGTAGTACACTTATGATTAAGCGATTTTCCTATGATAACCAACGATGCGCCTGTTTTAGCTTGCCAACTTCCCATCGTCCGACGTAAATCGTGGATACGTAGATTTTCAAGACCTGCACGATCAAGAATACGTGCCCATGCTTTTTTAGGATCAGCAAGGTGGCCTGCTTTACCGATGCCAGGAAAAACATATTGATTGCAAGCATCTTCTTGGCGAGTCTTTAAAATAGTTATTGCCTCATCGGTTAAAGTGATAATTTGTGCTGCATCGTTTTTAGTGCGAGGGATACGCCACTCACGCCGGTCAAAACTAATTTCTTCCCATTTCATTTGTAATACATTGGAGCGACGTGCCCCGGTTAACAATAAAATTAAAAAGTAATCTCGAAAAATAGGGTTGTTTTCCTCTGCTAATGCTTGAAAAAAATGCGGCAGTTCATCCGATTGCAAGAAACGATCGCGAGACTGTTCTTTAAATTTCTTGATACCTTGGGCGGGATTAGCGTTGTCCCATATACCAAATTCAATTGCCTTACTAAAAACGACGCTGAGTAAAGCTAACAAACGATTAGCCCCGTAGATTCCATTTTTCTTGCCTACTTCATGGTGTAGTCGCTGAATGTCTTGTTTCCGTATCAGGGATAATTTTCGCTCTGCCCAGGGGGTGAGGTAGCGTTCAAATTGATTGGCATCTTCTTTCCAACTGCGTTTATGACTTTTTGCATGGCGTTCTAAATAGTCAGTGAATAGCTCACCAAAAGTCATTTCCGCATGCTCCGCACGGCGTAAATCATTAGGGTTCTTTCCCTGCGCAATCATTCCGTTGATTTCCCCAGCCTTACCTCTTGCCTGTTCAATACTTAGGTCAGGGTAACGCCCTATGGTAATTCTTTCTGGTTTGCCGCTAACCCAGCGATACACGATAAAGGTTTTTGTCCCTGCCGAGGTGATGCTAACACCTAAGCCACGCATTTTTGTGTCATAGTAATAAGCCCGTTTTCCCTTTGCGGGTATCGGTAAGTCGTCCAGTATTGCTTTTGTAAAACCTAATTTTGTCTTGCTCATAGGATTATCCTCAGATAGTATGGTGCTATGTTGGTGCTATGATTTAGGTTAAATTGGATGCGAATGAGTATAACATCGTTAAATGAAAATAGAAATAACTGATTGTTTTATATATAATAATTAAACTTAATTAAAAGTAGTTAAACAGTAGTCTTCGAAATTTGTAATCAGTAGGTCGTCGGTTCGATTCCGACCGCTAGCTTTAAAAATCAAATGGTTACAGAAGAATAAAAATAACACAGTCAAAATGTAGAAGCAATGTAGAAGAGTCACAGCATACAAAATAGTAATTGTAGAGGTTCCTATTCTGCGCGCTTCTATTTTGTGATTCACTTCACCTCACGGGGCGCTATCATTCTAAGAAGAGACAAAGAAGAAACACATTCATTCTTTGCCTCTTTACTAGCGTTTTTAGTTTTTATACCCACACTAAACTTTTCCTGCTAGTGTCTTCACCAGGCTCAGCGCCATCAGAATTCTCTGGCGGTTCTATTGTGGGAGCGGGGGTATCGCTTACTGGTGATAGCGAAGCATTAGTAGTATCGGCAACCACAGTCGAAGCAACACGTGAGGAGCTACCCAGTATGCCACTGCGGAGCATGGCGTTTAAAGAATTTCGTCGTACCGTCACCCTCATCTTGGCCTCATTGAGACCACCGTTCTCTCCGGCAACATCAAGAGATAACACAGGCTCTCTTTGATGAGCGGGTGATGCGCTGTTTGGATCGTCATGAACGGGATGATCAGCGGGAAGGGTGGGTCCTTGATCCAGTGGTAGCGATACAGTTTGAGCAAAACCGGAAGAATGTCTGCTCGAGCTAAACAGCGTTTGAGGCGCATCGCTCGCGGAGGAGTCTTTTTCTTCTAGCGCTGGCAATGCGTCTCTCCCTTCCCTTCTCAGCATAGCTGCGACTTGCAAGCCGCCTCTTTGTTCTAATAACTTGGCATTGCTGGCGCTCAATCCTTCTGTGTCTTTAAAATCCGCTTGAGTACTGCTTAACGCTCTTTGTTTACTTGTCCATACTAACTCTAAACGATATAACAAGCCTTCTTCTACGCCTTTTTCTTTTCTGATTTCTCTTAGCAGCCAATAACGCACGCTCCCATCTTCGTGGCTGCTCACTAAATACGGTTTTCCACTGGGTTCCCATTGGCAACTGAATACCTTCGTTCCGCAACTTACCTCTGCTATGCAATAACCGCGCTCGAAATCCCATACGCGCACTGTGTTATCCCAACTTCCTGAGACAAGCGTCTTGCCATCGGGGCTATACTGAATAGAGGCCACCCCACCGGTATGCCCCTCCAATACCCGCTCGCACATACCGCGCTTAAGATCCCATACGCGCACTGTGTGATCATTACTTCCTGAGGCCAGTGTCTTGCCATCGGGGCTATACTGGAGAGAGGTCACATAACTGGTATGCCCCTCCAATACTCGCTCGCAGAGACCGCGCTCGAGATCCCATACGCGCACTGTGTTATCTCTACTTCCTGAGACAAGGGTCTTCCCATCGGGGCTATACTGGAGAGAGGTCACATAACTGGTATGCCCCTTCAATACCCGCTCGCAGAGACCGCACTCGAGATCCCATACGCGCACTGTGTTATCCCTACTTCCTGAGACAAGGGTCTTGCCATCGGGGCTATACTGAATAGAGGCCACCCCACCGGTATGCCCCTTCAATACCCGCTCGCAGAGACCGCGCTCGAGATCCCATACGCGCACTGTGTTATCCTCACTTCCTGAGACAAGCGTCTTCCCATCAGAGCTATACTGGAGAGAGGTCACACCACTGGTATGCCCCTCCAATACCCGCTCGCAGAGACCGCGCTCGAGATCCCATACGCGCACTGTGTTATCCCTACTTCCTGAGACAAGAGTCTTGCCATCGGGGCTATACTGGAGAGAGTCCACCACGTGAGTGTGCCCTTCCAACACCCGCTCGCAGAGACCGCGCTTAAGATCCCATACGTGCACTGTGTGATCATAACTTCCTGAGGCCAGTGTCTTGCCATCGGGGCTATACTGGATAGAGGTCACCATTCTAGTATGCCCCTCCCATACCCGCTCGCAGAGACCGCGCTTAAGATCCCATACGCGCACTGTGTTATCTCTACTTCCTGAGACAAGGGTCTTCCCATCGGGGCTATACTGGACAGAGGTCACAGTATTAGTATGCCCCTCCAATACCCGCTCGCAGAGACCGCGCTCGAGGTCCCATACGCGCACTGTTTTATCATAACTTCCTGAGACAAGCGTCTTGCCATCAGGGCTATACTGGATAGAGGTCATGCTGCCAGTATGCCCCTCCAATACCCGCTCGCACATACCGCGCTTAAGATCCCATACGCGCACTGTGCTATCCAAACTTCCTGAGGCAAGCGTCTTGCCATCGGGGCTATACTGGACAGAGGTCACCTTAGCAATATGCCCCTTCAATACCCGCTCGCAGAGACCGCGCTCGAGATCCCATACGCGCACTGTGTTATCCCCACTTCCTGAGACAAGCGTCTTCCCATCAGAGCTATACTGGAGAGAAGTCACAGTACTAGTACGCCCCTCCAATGCCCGCTCGCAGAGACCGCGCTCGAGATCCCATACGCGCACTGTGTTATCCCCACTTCCTGAGACAAGCATCTTGCCATCGGGGCTATACTGAATAGAGGTCACCCCATCGGTATGCCCCTCCAATACCCGCTCGCAGAGACCGCGCTCGAGATCCCATACGCGCACTGTGCGATCCTCACTTCCTGAGGCCAGCCTCTTGCCATCGGGGCTATACTGGATAGAGGTCACCCTCTTGCCATCGGGGCTATACGGGATAGAGGTCACCCGGTCAGTATGCCCCTCCAAACTCTGTACGACGGTTTGTGTTGCGGTATCGTATAGTTTAATAGATTTGCCAGATGCGACCGCTAATTGTTTGCCGTCAGGTGAGTAAACACATGCCTCGACTGCAGCGTCTAGCAAGAAGCTCGGATACTCACCGAATAGGACACCCTCTAAATCCGCGCCTTGGAATTGCGCTCCATTTAAATGCGCCCCTCTTAAAATCACTCCTTTTAAATGAGCGCCCCTGAAATCAGTGCCTCCACACACCGATTGCGATAAATCGGCTTCAGGAATCATGACACCGCTTAAATCCAACCCTGAAAAGCTACTTCTCGCATGGTTTAATACCGTGATCGCATTTGATGCCCCTCTAGCAAGATCGGCATTGTTTTTGGATGCTTGGATTCGCCGTAATAAACTGAGTTGGTGAGAAACAACGTCATCTACCGTCTCCGCCTCTAACGCAGCTAGAGGCGCTACAAACCCCGCACTCTTGGTAAAATCAACGAGAAAATCAATTATGGAGGGTTCTTCTCTTAAAGAACGCGCGTGCCAAGCATCTCTCTCGGAAAAAGAAGGGTTGGCTAATGCTTTCCATAAGTGACAGGCAACAAAATATTCATACATGGATTTGTGAATAAATGAATAGATGCCGCCACGGCGCCTTAAGGGGCATGCTGCACGGGCGCGCGCTTGCGAAGGCTGCGTGAAAAAATCCTTCCAGATGGGAGATTCAGGGGCGATCGTGATGGTCTTCGCCGTAAGGAGCGCCACGCTCAATGCTTCTGCAAACGCTTGACCTTCTTCGGGTGACAGGCTTTCTTTCACAAAACACGATTCCGCAAAGGCTTGATAGACATCCGCGCGATTGAGAGGTCTTACTTTAGGTAATTGCGCTTGATTCGCTAATAAACGCGGCAATATATTTAAGACTAAGTTAAGTAAAAAAGGATTATCTAATAAAGGCAGGAGGCCTGGTAGACTTTTAAGTTTGCCGTACGTAGGGCTGTCGGCGCTCGCTTGGTTTTCTGCTTTGGATTCCTGTTTTGATTCGTCAGGCGCTGCTTTTTCATCAGCATCGGCGCTATCGTTCTTGGCTCTCGCTGCGATTGTCAACAAAGGAGTATTCTGGTGTGTGCTTTCGTACGCTGCAATATAACGTTGAATTTCTTCTTGAGAAAAGGGTGAGAGATAATAACATTCAAAGCTAGCCCTGAGAGACGTACCAGCGTTTTGAAGTGCAAAGGCGTCGGTGTATTCGGATTCTTGCTTAAAGTGTTCAGGTCTCCCGGTAATCAACAGCTTGGCATGCGGCCAATCTGCGAGACTTTGGCTAAAATTGGGGTGTACTTCCGTGGCCAATTCATCATATCCGTCCAAAATAAATAAGACCTTTTGATTGTGATTCAGTCCTGCTTTTAAAGCAGCAATATCTTCGACCTCAAGGCCATAATCCTGCAGCGCTAAAAAAATCGCTTCGGATGCTTTTGCACCTGCATAGTTTTTTAAAGGAATGTAGATAGGAAGATAGTCAGGTAGCGCTTTTTGTTCATTTTGACTCTGTTGACTAAAGGTGGCGCGGTAGTCTTTCCACTCTTGCAAATAAGCTTTAAACGTAGATAACGCAAAGAGTGATTTTCCGGAACCGCCTTGTCCCAAGACAACACAGGTCTTCGATTTTGGGTTCTGAATAAATGCCTCAAAGCGTGCATTCAAATCAAAACTCATATCAGGCGTTTCTGTTGGGCGTAGCAAGCCTCTGCCTGGAATATAGAGTGTTAAACGTTCTTCTATATCCAACGCTTCAAAATCCGCTTCGCTTCTTTCTAGGAGCAAATGCTTTGCAGGAACTAAAGCCAGTTGTTCTTGAAACGCCTGATGATAGGCCTGGTACTCTGCTTCAAAATCGAGGTTATTAGGCGCCAACGAGCGTAAGAGATCTGGAATCAGCCCTTCGCTCATGCGGCGAATGTATTCTAATGTATCGTCTATTCCTCTAAAGTCATGACGATTTGTTTTCGGTAATACGACAGGAAAGGCTTTGTAGATTGGACCATTGGCTTGAGTTGGACCGTCATCTGCAAACTGCAAAGAAAAAATCGTGAGGGGATCAGCGCGGTTTCTATTTTTGAAGGCGTCCATCACATTTGCATGTTCAATGGCACTATATTCTTTTTTAACATTGGTTTCTTTTTCACTGCGTTCTGTATAGAGCGGTGTACAAATCAGCAGAGCGTAGCGACTTTCTTTAATGTTCAGTGCCATTTGCGCATCGATATCGCCTGTCATGCGTTCAATGTCCAGCCATGTAGGAAAACCCAGTGCAGTCAAGTGATGAGCAATATTCAATAAATGGCCGTGTTGACGCGTTCGCCCCTCTCCTACAGGTTCCCATGCATAACTAATAAAGGCTTGAGGGTTTTTGCCTGTTTTTGGATGTAATAATCCCTTTTGCACCAAAGCGTGATTGAGCGTGCTTAAAAAAACTTCGAATTCTTTTTGCAAGGCTTTTGACTTCAGTGTGGTAGTTTGGGCACCGTTCTGTGCTTCTTCTTTTGTCTCTTGCATTGCTTGTGACAGTGTAGCAGGGGTGTTTATTGCTGCCAGTGGTAATGCAGCAGCAGATGCTGTCACCGCAGAGAGTTGTTGTAGACTTGCGGCTTTTGCTTCTTTACTCGCAAAAGGAGGAACCTCAATAAGCTCTAAATTCGTTAATTGTGCCTTGTCCGGTTCACTTAAAAAATAATCTATATAATCTCGATCTGAAAATAAGTGTTCAAAAAAATGCGCAGAACAAGTAACTGCTATTTTAACTTGCGGCCAATCTGCCAATTGATTTTTGATATACAAATTGTCGTAGGCACCAATTTGTTCGTAGTTTTTAAGCAAAATAATAATCGGTTTTTGTTTGAGTGCAGTAATGGCCGGTTCTTCTAGTTTAAGCGCTCGCAGAGCGTGTGCTACACAATGATGAGCTTTCTTTCCAGGATAGTCTTTACAATCTATTGTTAATACATGTGGCGATTCATCTAGCAATTCATCTAACAAAGCTTTTTCTAATGCGAGTCCTGTTAAAATGGTCTCTGCTGACGTTTGCCCTTGACAAAGAAATACCTTGGTTTTTGCTTTAGGGTCTTTGAGAAGATTTTGTAGCGTGCGAGAGAAGGTATCTTGCAGTGGACGCGCTAAAGGTGTTGCTTGTAGATGGGGTTGAAAGGTGTGGTGCGCATGGCTCTCTTCTAAGTGCTTACGCAATCGATAGCTCAGCGTTAAATCGGTGAGAGTTTGTTCTAACTCGTTAAAAATAGCTTCGTAAGCACAACGTGCTGGACTTTGTGTATTGTGTTCTAAATCTAATAAGTCGGGTAAAAGACCTAAGCCCTGTTTACCTGAATATTTACCCAATAAGTCAATGAAATTTGTTAAGGGCAATAGCACATCGGGCGTGGTATTGATAATCAGTTGGTAATCACGAAATAAATAATGCTTGGAAACGACTGTAGAAGCCAGCTGAAAATTTACACACTGCAATGTATGCAATGCATCTTTTTTGCCATGGGCAAACTTTTCTAAGGCATCAGGAATACTTGCATCTGTTTGTGCGGCCTGCACGTAGCGCTCAGTGCATAACACAATAGCGACTTCATGCGTTGCCAGACGCTCAGCGAGCATCGCTCCCATTGTTAAAGGAGTGTGGCCTGCTTTTGATGTAACCTCTAATATTGTTGAAATTAACTCCTTTTTGTTAGCCAAAACTTCCGCATCTGTTCTTGGAAAACTAGCAGGTAATTTATCCCAAGGTATGGTGGCTTTCTCTTCTTGATTGTTTAATCCAATGACCCTGTATTGAAGGTCTTGCTCTGTACATTTAAATTCAATAACTTTCTTTTTGAGATCGTCTCCTGACATTAAAGAAAGGTCATACCCTGTTAAAGCCATGAGCGTAACTGGTACGCCTGCTGCCGTTAAAAAATACTCGAGTTCTGCCAGTACCCTTTCAACAGGTCGTTGTAGCATAGCGGCTTGAGAGGCTGTTTGAGCAGGTGCTTGCGATGGCATGTAGCTGATGAGCACAGGTTGTCTTGAAGGTGGCTGGTATGGTATTGCTATTTCTCTTTTCACTCTTTGTAAAAATCGCTGGACTGCTTCTTTTACTCCTGTCTCCCAGGTGAGCAAAAGCGGGTCTGGCATGGGTGGTGCAATGAAAGGCAACTGAGGGATGGGAAGCGCTGCTAGCGTATCGTGTACTTTTGCTTCGTCTTCACCTGCTACTTTAGCGTCTAATTCGATTGCATTTTCTCTTCTTAGCATCGTTGTTCCCCTTTTATTCTATGAGCTACCTTAACAATCAATTTTTTATTTCACGATTCATCCACCGTTTATTTTTAGGTTTTTTACTTGAGTGTTCGATCCAAACGCTGCTTACCCTTAATAGTGCTAAAACCAATAGTGTCAAAAAAACATCAATAAAAGCGCTTGAAGAAATCAAAGGTGAAAAAAACAGCATGAAAATAAAAACAGCGAGGATCAAGCTAACACTTACCGCGGGGTTTTTAATAGGATGTGGGTTTTTTAGTAAAAAGACACCCTTGCGAACGATATGCGCTAAATCTAAGAGCCTATCGACAAAACGAGGGTAGCAAAATAAGGAGACTCTATTCTTCACAGCGACTTCCTTAGCGAAATAAACTTAAAGACTATACCGTAAAAAGCCCTTAGCGCCATTGAGCAATAGACATAATACTTTGTAGGAAAATGACTAATACGCGACACGAGGTCGTAGAAGGGGTTGTCTCCGCTACCAGTAGCAGAAGACCGTTTATATTACAGGTTGCTACCGGAGAAATTATTTCAGCGTCATCTTAAGGATTTTTATAATCTGTTATCTACTGCATCTACAGAACAACTTAATCCTGTAGCATGCCCCGGAAGACTAAGGCTGTTTAGGCAATGGCAAGATGCCGAACGTGAATCGCAAACGCGCACACAACACCACCTAAAACCATTCCCATGATTAACCATAACGCTCTATCTATTTCTCGCTTAATTATCGTAGATACTTCATGTCGCCATTTTAATTCGTTGACCAACTCGTTTAAATAAACTCGTATCTTTATTAATTTTTCTCCCAACGAACAAGTTGTAGTGGGCATTACGTAAGTATCATGATCTTCTGAGCTAATTATTTTATTCATCATTTGTGAAACTTCTTCAATCAATTGACTCGCTTCTTGTGCGCATTTCAATGTATCGCTGCTATTCATTTGTTTATCCTCTTTTCGTAGTAGATAAAAACCCTCGCTATTTTTTTTGAAAATAACGAGAACCTTATTTTAATGTTAATTTGTTAAATGATTGGATAACCATCGCGTTTCTTGAATCATATCACTGAGCGCCCAAAGGTAATTGTTTATGGTATCAAGCCCCACTGTTTCTGTATCAGCAAGGGTTGCGATAACAGATAATGCTTCCGCTTGGCAAAGACAGCGATTAATAGCAGCAGAAAGTTGTTGTTGGCTGAGACCTGGTTTTAGTAAGTAAATATTGTTAGGTAAATTCTGAGGATGAGTATTCATATCGTGGTTCCTTTACGTGACTTTGATTTCACCTTTTTAAAATTTAAAAAGGTGGCCGGGTGTTCAAAGCCGCGTAAAGACGGCGGACATATTCCCCTTGCGGGTCTTGTATTAGCCCACACCCGACCCTTAAACAAACGAGCATAAAAAAACCGCTTAACTTGTCGGGTGCGGTTATCCGCTTTACGAGCGCTTTGAGGCACTGAATGCGTACAATAATCGTAAATAATAAGGCGGTCAAGAATTTTAGAATTTTTAATAGGGCAGAGAAGAAATGGCAGTAGGCTAGATAGTAGCTGGATTGTTGTAGCTCTTTCTTTTTCTTTTCTCGTTGTTCAGAGAAAAGAAAAAGGAAGAGCCGACAAGCTCACGCAGTGAGCGCGTCAGTGTGGTTTGGATGGGTATGTTTTTTCCGTTAGATATTCCCACGATCAAGTTGTACTTCAATCGCGCGGCGGGTTGGTTACCACCGATTCGCCCCTGTTTGGTCAAAAGACACTGGCTCGGACTGTTCACGCCATTCGATATCAGTTATCGACAACTGTGTTTTACCTGCTTACTCTCCTCCTTTGTTGATGAATGGTTAATAATAAAAAATCCCAGAAGTGAACACATCTAACAAACTCATAAGCTGTATTCAACTTCACATCGGTACTAAGAGCCACGGTGATGAAACCGATCCCGAAGGATGTACACCTCAATTAATATCCGAAGATATCCGTGTCGGTGAAACACGCGATGCGTAGAGTGCATCAGTCAATACTGTATTTATACTTGAGGAACTGACTTTTTTGCAAGCCTTTTCGCTCTTTGTCGTGCATTATGCAATTCAGATTGTAATTGAGCGACTTGTTTTTGCAGTGTTTTAATTTTAAATTGCGCAGCCTCATCCATTTTCTGCGCTTCTGTCAGTTTTTCTAGGCTGTATTGGTAATAATCATCTAATCTTGCTTTTTTCGCCACTACGTCAGCAAGCAGGTGATCACGCTCTTCTTTATTTTCTCGTTCTCTTTTTCTGATAAAATCAGCGTAATTGTTTAATCTGACTTCCTCGTCTTTTATCTCTTTTTTCGCTATTTTATATTTGTCGTACATATACCATGCTACGTGGAGAAGTAAAAAAACAACAAATAACCCTACGCATAATAAAGTAATCATCTTAAATAAACCTCTGTAATATCCGGCCTAAAATGGCCAAGCAGTTGACTAACGATCTCTAAAGCAGCTTGATAAAGACGCCCACGCTGTTGTAATTCTTGCATGCGTGTTTGCGCAAAGGTGTGGCGTAGCCCATGTGCGCCATGTGACCAGCCGAGTACACGTTTACTTGCAGCAGAGAAACTGTTTGACCATGCTTTGCCACTACTTATTGAGTAATAACTTTGGTAGTGGATTTGCCTATCTTTAACCGTAATTGGTGTTCTTAAGCGACATGCTTCTAATTGTTGCGCAAGCGAGGAGGGGATTAACGCTTCACGGATCAAGCCACCTTTGCCGACGACCGTGTATATCTCACCCACCCGTTCAATGAAACGATGGCCTAACCACTGGCGATGTGTGCTGGCGCTGCGCTCTTCTTTACGGCGTAACGTTAATAGTTCATGCGCACGTAATCCAGCTGCATGTGCAATTTGAGTCGCAAGGCGGTTTTTTGGTGTTTGTGCGTTTGAAATAAGATTAATTTGTTCGATAGAGTACGCGCGGCTTTGAAGAGCTTCGCTTAATTCTGATTTAATCACAGGCAATTTTAGGTTTAAGTGTAATTGCACTGCTTGTCGTTCTTGATCCAGCATCTTTTGTTTTACACTTTGCGCACGTAGCTCGAGGTATGCGCGAGCGGTTTCTGCTGTCAGGGTTTTGAGATCCCCTAAATGATTCGCTTGCAGCCATCGCGTTAATCGAATCAGGGCTTGCTCATAATTGCGTGCGGTACCCAGGCTGTGGATTTTTAAATCATTCTCTCGGCTATGGCGAGCGATGCCAATGCCTAGTTTTGTTTTGACAGCATAGGCTGCTTGCTTTTTTGCATTACGGAAGCTCGGCATGGTTGTCCTCCTCTACTTTTAGTTCAGGTAGCTTTTCCAGATACCGCATCACGGTCGTATGCGTTAGTTTGATTCGCTTGTGATGTCTCAGCCAAAGCGTAATCTCACGGTAACTAGCGCCTGCTTGGCGCAGTGCCACCAATTCCGCACGTAATTTTGTTAAGCGGGATTGTGAATACGATTTGCGCTGCTGGATTTTTTTGCGCTCACGTACCATTTCAAGCGCAGTTGTTGCATTAAAGTGGTGTGTACTCATTGGTGCGTCTTCTCCTTGCAGATGAGCCCCGCTGTGCCTTCGCGCGCTTTTTGCGAGTAAGGCACAGCGGGGCAGTGATGCGATTATTTTGCGGCGGTCATAACACAGTTGCGCAGTTGCGTTCCCTATACAACGCAACTGCGCAACTGACTTCTTTTAAATCAACTTGCTGTTTTCATAAGCGCGCTTGATGTGACGGCTGACATTGGATTTATGGAGGTGGGTCTGGGATGCAATTTCTTTTTGTGAGCAGCCTTGATTGGCTAAATGGATAATTTGATCGTACGTGCTATCGGGTAGTGGACGGGTGACCCATTGCGGTGGCTCATTTAATTTGGCTATTAATTGTGCTTCAAAGGGTTGTGCATCAGCGCCTAAAAAACCACGGGCTTTTTCGAAATGGATTTCAAACACAGCACCATCTTTGGGTTTATAATTTTCTGGCCGTTTTAAAGCAATGACGGTATCCAATATGTCTTCACGTTTACTGGTGCCACGTTGGTGTCCGCCTTTACCGGCGTGGTGAATGAATAAAACGGATTTGCCCGAAGCACGCATCTTTAATGCCCACTCTTGTACAGGAAACCAAGAATCTGCTTCATTCTCTTTTGTGCTACGGCACAACGTCGAGATGTTATCTACGATAATGAGGTGAATGTCTTTTAAAAATGGTGCAAGCATCACTTGTCCTTCATGCGTTGCTAAATCGGGCATCGCATTCTGTTGCAGGTCAGGTGTAATCAGTTTAAAAGGCGCAAGCAATTCTCTTTTGACTAAGACAGAAAGTCGTTCTTGCATCAACGTAGCGGGCATTTCACCATCCAAATACAGCACGCCCTGTGCTTTGGGCGGCTGCCACCCTAAGAAGGACGTATTGGATGTCACAGCATAAGCAATGCCTAATGCAATGTGTGTCTTGCCTACACCGCGTGGTGCATAAATCATCGCAAGCCCTTGTGCAGGTAACCACGGTGATAAAATGGTTTCCCGCACGGGCAGTTTCATTTGGATGAATTCTTTTACGTCGCTCACTTGCAATGCAGGCTTAGGCACAACTTTTTCAAGTAACTCGCTGACATGGCGTAAACTCATAGGGCGTTATCCTTTTGTGACTAAAGAATTGTTAAGTTGCATTTCCGTGGTTGAACGAAATGCCGAGTGCTGTTGCAACCACAAGCTGATATCGCTTTTTCTATAACGCACCATGCGGCCTATTTTGATAAAAGGAATACCATTGCCCAGCCAGCGGTCGCGCTCGATGGTAGCGAGGGAACAGTTGAGAATGGCCGCAACCGTTTCTTGCGCGAATAGCATTGAATCAGGTGCTTTTTCATATTCATTAATCAAATCTAAACGAGCTATTTTTGTTTTCATAAGAGTACTCCGTAGGGTTAAAGATTGTTAAAGACGTGAAGTGGTCCACCATGCAAAAACACCCGCTTGATAGTGGAAGCAGGTGTTGTTTGCATAGTGTGGTTTCTTGCTGGGTTACTGTAAAAAAATGTCAGGCGAAGCGATAAACTAAAGCTAAATAAAAATTTAGTATGCTTAAAAACAAAAAAGCCCTCTCTGGTTAGGAGAAGGCTTTTCAGTCAAGGCAATAACAAGTATAGAGAATTTATACCAAATCAGCGCGCGCATGTAAAACGAAATTTTATTTTGGTTTTTCAATTGCGCAGCAAGCTGCTGCGTAAAATGAGTGGCACAAATTAATATAGGAAAAAGGTGTAAAAACAAAAAAGCCTTCTTTGTTTTGAAGAAGGCTTTTTGTACGACTTTCACCCATACTGAATTTATACCAAAAAAAGGCGCCTCACGTCAAGAAAATGGCAGACTTTTGGTTATTTTATAAACATGTCGATGGGATCGACGTATCGTTAGAATATGTCGATTTTTTCCTATTTTTTCGAGACGATGTAGAGATAAAATAATAAAATCAGCGGATTAAATTCGAATCAAGAGAAATAGAACCCCCCCCCATTAAAAATTTGATGTCATTATGCATGTGAATTATCGATAGGAAGATGCCACTGCACAAAAAACACTAATTAAGGTTCATTAGATTTTCTTTTTGTTAAGAACATACAAACTAATCCAATCATTTTGTCCTTATCTTTAGGGATGCTCTCAGCGATCAATAATGTAATGGCAGTTAGGGCTGGCGGTGTGATGCGTGTCAGATCTAACACTTTTGTATAACGCAAAAACCAAACAAAAGCATAAGCGCCGCTACGTTTATTTCCATCAACAAACGGATGGTTCTTAACGATGAAATAAAGAAGATTAGCTGCTTTTTCTTCAATGCTAGGATAAAGTTCTTCGCCTCCAAAAGATTGCATTACATTCCCAATAATTCCAGCAATGCTATCTTTTGTTCGCTCTAAGCCAAAAATATCAGTGGCTTCATTTTTGCTAATGAGATTCCGTTTTAATTCCGCCAGCGCTTTATTTAATTTCTCTGCTGTTAATGTCACTTTTTTCTTGGTTATTCCCTGTGTCGCTAATTTATCTTTATCGTAAGCATCAAGGGAAAACCATGTATCAGCAAACAATGTGACAAGCTCAAGTACTCCTTGATGATCTATTGTGGTATCGGTAGGTAATAAGGCTTTAACATCATCAATAGCTTTAAAAAATTCTGTGTAATTCTTTTGTATACGATGACGATTTATGGTGTATCCTTTTTGGATATGTTCCTTTAGCGTCTTGGTGGCCCACTGGCGAAAATGCGTGGCTTTTTTGCTATTAATCCGGTACCCCACTGATAAGATAATATCGAGGCTAAAATACTCTACATTACGGACAACGTCACGGTTACCTTCTTTTTGAACTGTTGCAAAATTTGCAACAGTTCTTTTTTTAGATAGCTCGCCGGATTTGTAAACATTCTTAATATGCCGTGAAACACCAGACTTATCAGTTTCAAAAAGCTCTGCAATTTGCATCAAACTTGCCCAGATAGTGTCCTGTTGAATATCTGCTTTCAACTGGATAGCACCATTAGGTGATTGGTAAATAGCTGTTTTTTCTTTAATTTGTTTTTTCATGAGTGTTATCCTTAATAAAAAAAACCTCTGGCGAGTTTTTTAAATTCATGCTCATTAGTAGGTTATCAGTAATGAGTTGCATCGGTTTCCTCAATCGTTCTACATCTAGCATGATATATCCCGCCGTTACATCACCATTCATTTTATGATTCAGCAACCGCTTAAGCGCATAAGCTGCAATATCAAGGCTCTCTGCCACTGTAATAAACGTTCTACGCAAATCATGCACGGTAAATTGAATGCCTGTTGTTTCGATGACCTTTGCCATTTGCTTTCGTGGCTCAATAATATAGCCACTTTCGCCTGTGCCAGAGAATACATAGCTACTCTTTGTGTTTTGTTGACGGTTTAAGAACAGGGTATAGAGATAATCAGAGAGTGGTAAAGTATGCGGTTGCCGATTCTTGGTGTCAACAATAGTAAGGGTTTTAGCTTTTAAATCGACTTGTTCCCATTTCAATGTGGCAGCTTCTTGCCTGCGCAGCCCCGTAAATAATATTAAAAGTAAATAATCACGCAAGGTTTTGTTCTCAAGATTCTGTACTGCTGTGTACCAGCTTGCCAGTTGATGAGATTTGATAAAGGATTGACGGCGTTCAACACGATACCATGCACGCGTTTGCGATAATCGTTTAACAGGGTTATCTGTAATAAGTGAGCGTCCTTGTGAATCTTCGTACTGTCCCGCTGCGAAATTAAAAAGCGCACGTAAAACACGCATGGCGAGATTAGCATACGCTGCACCATGTTCTTGGCCTAATTTTTCGTGATGTTTGGTGATTTTATCTTTAGTAATTGCAGTTAAGGGTTTATCTTTCCAATTCGCAAAAGCAACTTGCAAAACACGCTTATAATCATACAGCGTCTTTGGCTTAAGCGATTTACGTGTCTGTAAATAATCCTGCATAACTTGGTTTAACGTGATAGCACGCATTTTTTTCATGCGCTTTTCCGTAAGCGGGTCAATACCTGCTGCAATCTGCCCTAATAACTTCTGTGCTTCTCTACGAGCTTGTTCTACTGTTAGTGCGCCATACTTACCTAACGTGATACGGCGAATTTTATTGCCAATGCTTTTTTCTATCACGAAGCTTTTTACACCATTTGATGTAACACGCAGCGCAAACCCTTTTAATTGATCATCGCGATAAAAGATTTGGTCTTTGTCAGTAGGGGAGGGTGCTTTGTCTACGAAGGTTTTAATTAATTTCATTATAATGCCTTAGACTTCATGTAGAAGCCATGTAGAGGATACATGTAAAATGCTATCTAGTTGTTTCTAACTTAATATATGATATAATAGGATGAATTAAAAGGGTATTTAAAAATAAATAAAAGGATGTAGAACCAGTTAAAGCCCATATTATTATAATTTGTAATCAGTAGGTCGTCGGTTCGATTCCGA
>Ga0206868_10155_pt1 | contig 19806 bp, 21 predicted proteins | sample Alteio_BWOrgCont_38_FD_152901 | JGI IMG/M metagenome (GOLD analysis project Ga0206868, IMG submission 152901) | Enriched cells from forest soil in Barre Woods Harvard Forest LTER site, Petersham, Massachusetts, United States -... | ecosystem: Environmental > Terrestrial > Soil > Temperate forest >... | reverse complement strand
CTGAATGTGTGTGCTGCAGTGAATGCATCATCACCATCATTGTATGAAAAAATTAAAAGTTTTTTTGGACGGAAAAATCTGCAAAAGCAAGATGAAAAAAAATTACCATTAATGCACGATAAACGCGATGCATATAAATCACTCGATGAGAATGCTCCAATGAGCCCATCAGAGCATCAGCAATATGTAGAGGTAAGCGCATATTTCTTACAACGCAGCAAAGATAAAAGCAAAGATCGCGCTGAACTATCGAAGCTTAAATTTATGCAAGAAAATGGTAAAAAATTGAATGAAGCAGAGCAAAAACGATGGGATGAACTACAGGCAAAACAGAAGGAGGATGAGCGACTAGGTGAAGAAGCGAAAAAAAAATTATGGAGACCACTGAACGAGAAGGACTTGGTTGTATTACGCAAAAAGCTTGCATCATTGGGAAAACCAACTGAAAGTCAAAAAGCTCTGTTGAACCAGCAAGAAGAACGCTATCGCTTGTTCGCTCAAAAGCACGGAGATGCAAGTCGTCTACATGAAAAAAGCATGGTGCAACAACAAATTATGATCATGAACGGTACCTATGTAGGAGACGTCATAGTAGATTGGTAGTTTTTCTGTCCCTATTTTAACCTGTAATTTTTTATGGTAGGGTAGCAAAAAAGTAATATTTTCAATTTCCTAAATCAAAAAGGATTGTTATGAACGGAATGATGTTAATTGGTATTGTTTTAGCAACTGCTGCACACGCGTTAATTGGAATGTTTTGGTATTCACCGCAAGCTTTTGGTCCACTATGGTTAAAGTTAGCAAATGTAATACCAGATCCAGTGAAAATGAAAAATGCGGCAATGATTGGCACAATCGCAGCAATGGTTATGGCTTGCGTGATGGCCAATTTAATGGATCGTTTACAAATTAGCAGTTTTATTGGAGCATTTTGTTTTGGTTTTGCAGTATGGCTTGGATTTGTCGCAACTGTTGGATTGAGTGAAGTGATTTGGTGTGGAAAACCGCTAGAGCTTTATTTTATTAAAATGGGCAATACGCTTGTTTCTATTTTGACGATGTCGCTAATCTTGGCTTTCTTTATCTAGCAACTCGTTTTGATAACGCAAGAAAAGGAGTGGCGATCGCAATGGTCGCCATTTTTATTGCGTAACTCACAAAAATAATATGCCAAATATTATCTACCATTCCGTACAATCCTAAGAAGCTAAAAAGTAGAGTATCTAAAAGTTGTGTTATGGAGATAGAGAAATAATTACGTAATACAAAAAAGCGCCCATTGGTTAATGTCTTAAATTTGGCGTACAGCCAAAAATCAAAATGTTGCACAGCAAGATACACAACAAAAGATGCGATAATTATGCGTGGCATGAATCTTAAAACGGTATCATAGGCGCCATGCATAGTATCACATGCACTGGGCACATAACCTAGATGTATTTGCGTCATAATCGCATAAAAAACTAAAAGTCCAAACGATGTACCAATTGCTTTTTTAGCTTGATCTCGTCCGAAATATTCTTGTAATAAATTCAATCCTAAAACGGCGCCGATAGTAAATGCATCAGAGCATGTTACGGTAAATCCGCAAAAATTAATTTGTTTGACGACAAATAAATTTGCCAAAATACATTGCACACTAATGAATGCAACAAGTGCTTGGCTACCAAGGCGTAGTGCGCCCAAAGCAAAAAATGAGATGATGATGGCGTGCAGAATAAAGATGAGTTCGTTATTCATCTACTGATCCTGGAATATTCTTTGGTGGATCATCGAAAGTAAAATGTACAGGTTGAGATTTAATATTTCTAGCCAAGTTATTATTGTTGCATAGGGCATCGACATTTTCAGAATAATGAGCAGGAGAATCAATGTTTGGATGAGGTGTAGAAGGTAACTCGAGAGTAAAACTCTTTTTTTGTGCGATTTTTTCCAGCTCACCTGGTTTTGGCAATGTTGGTACTTGAGAAACAGGATTGTTTTCGGGTATGGTAATGTTTAGATTTTTAAAATGGGGTTTAGTAAGTGTTACTGTAGATTGCGCAACGTTATTGTTTCTTTTAAAAATATTTTTTAACCACGACATACATTCGATACATCCAGCGGATAGTGGGGTTGAAACAATAGAAAAAATTGCTAGTGCCAAAATAGCTATTAATTTTTTTTGCATATGACATTCCAATTATAATAAGGGATATTCTTTAAATCCAATTAATTGGCATTCTGGTTGTGGAATAATGCCATACTGTTTTTGTACCAATTCCTGCATAGTTCGTGCAAGCATAATAATATCGGTTGATGTTGCGTTGCCTTTATTGACCAACATGTTTGCATGTTGATAGGAAACAATGGCATCGCCAACAGACAAAACACCTTTAACGCCAATTTTATCTAAATAATAAGCAACATGAATCATTTTTTTGTTGTTGCTCATTAAGGTGACTTCATCTGGATGAAAATTTCTAAAAAAGCTGCCACACGTGAATTTGCTAGGATATCTTTTTTCTCGATGACGAATAATTTCTATGCGTCTGCCTTGTGCATAGGCAGCTTCAAGGTCGTTAACTTTTTTTAGTTTGAATGTTGCACTTACTAAATAATGATTCTTTTCAAGCAACGTTGATTGATTGTAACCGAATTTGAACCAATCAGGATTTACCTTACATATGATGCCAGAATCTTTTGCTATCACATGCGCATTTGTGATGAATTGTTCAAGAAGAAATTCAAAGTAGTGTAAATTAATATATACCGATCCGCCGACAGTGCCTGGTATACCAGCAAATTCTTCTAAACCAATAATATTGTTGTGCAAACAATGAATAATTAAATCGTGGATGGTGACACCTGCGCCGGCCGTAACAAAAATATCACCATTACTTTCTGATATGGTAATGTCGTTCAGTTGTGGATGAATGACTAATCCATCAAAACCTTCATCACTAATTAAAATATTTGCACCCTGGCCGAGTACAAAAATTTCTAAGTTATGTGCGCGAGCATAATCAAGTGCCTGAGCAAATTGGCGAGCTGATCTTGGTTGAGCATAAAATTTTGCGCAGCCTCCGGTGCCAAACCAATTTTTGTCTGCGAGCGTAATGTTGTGCAAAATTTCTACGAAATTTTGGGGAGATGAATTTGTTATGTTTTGATTTGTTATATCCATATTTCAATTTCTAATAAATTGTTTTCTCCCCCGTTCGCCCTGAGGGGAGGGTCTATGACCCGAACTTGAAGGGTCAATCCGATAAATTTTTATTTTTTATTTAAAAGGACTTATCCTTCAAGTTCGCAGCCTAGCTGCTTCCCTCAGGACGAACGGATAAGTAACTTCTTTTTAAGATAATATTCTTTTTTGATAAAAACTGCACATAAATAAATGTTGCTGGTTATGTAAATTTATTTTACCGAACAGGAGTTAACTTCTGCTTTTTTAAAAGGGGGTCTAATTGGTACTAATTTTTGTTCAACAAGTTCCATGCATTTTGTACAACAAGTGCCATTATATTTTTGTGCGCATGGTGTACATGCAATAAATTGTTTATTGCATGAAGCGTTCATGCAATTATTGTAATCATCGCATGCGACAGAACAAAGTTCGCAGTTAGCTAAAATATCATTATTGATGCGAACAGAAACGCGACCATCAAAAACATAATTTTTACCTCTAAAAAAACCATCAGGAAATTTTTTGACATAGCGCTCAATGCCACCTTCGATTTGGTACACCTCTTGTGCAACATCTTTTTCCTTCAAGTATGCCGTCGCTCGTTCACAACGAACGCCACCTGTGCAAAACATCAATACTTTTTTGTCTTTAAATTGATCGATGTTGTTATCAAGGTATTCTGGCAAATCTCTAAAGTTTCTGATATCGGGGGTAATGGCATCTTTAAAGGTGCCAATTTTTGATTCATAATCATTGCGCGTGTCGAGTATGATTAAATCGTCAGGTTTATTTTCAAACAAGGCATGAGTTTGTTCAGGTGTTAAATGCTTTCCGCCCATTTTGGCAGTAATTTTTGTGGTGTCCACCCCAAAGTGTACAATTTCATCTTTTATTACAATGCGCAGGCGAGGGTGATACCCGCAAGCTCCGGTGCTTATTTTAAAATCTATGCCACCAAACAGTTCATGTTCATTCATCAATTGAATGTACTGGTCAACACTTTCTTTGCTGCCGCTCAGGATTCCATTGATTCCCTCGTGAGCAAGGATAATACGCCCTTTGAGTCCCAGATCTGTGGCAGTAGTTTTTTGCCACTTTAAAATCTGGTGTGGATACTGGATATCGACGTATTTATAAAAAAGAACGAGTGTTTCCATGTTTTTTTGTACTGAGTAAAGGGGTTTTAGCCTATATTTAATGAATTTTAGTATAGCATAGGGATAGCTGGGCGTCGATACATGCTGCAATCTATTATTCTATCCTCAGGGTTCTGGTCTTCCACCTCTAGCCAAACTCATACCTTTTTGATACATTAATCCTCTATTTAAACAAGTTTAACTTTATATTAAGGAAGAGATGATATGTTTAAAAGAGTTTTGACGGCACTTGTATGTGGTTTGGTGACAGTACTTTTTAATGGATGTTCTTGCGAAATGAGCAAGAAAGGGAAAGAAACCCAGCCTTCGCACGGGGCTACAACAATGAATCAAGGGAATGAGATGCAAACAACACCTTCAGGATTGAAATACGAAGTTTTACAACCGGCACCTGCAGACGCTAAAAAGCCTGAAGTAGGGCACAAAGTGACTGTTCATTATACCGGATGGCTTGATGATGCAGGCAAACCAGGTAAAAAATTTGATAGCAGCCACGATCACGGAGCACCATTCGAGTTTATTATCGGCGCTGGAAGCGTTATCAAAGGTTGGGATGAAGGCGTGATGATGATGTCTGTTGGTGAAAAACGCCGCCTTATTATTCCTGGCGATCTAGCGTATGGCCCTCAAGGATATCCTGGCGTGATTCCTGGTAACGCAACATTAATTTTTGATGTTGAATTACTTGGTGTTGAATAATTAATTTGAAAAAGTGAACAAAGACCGAGTCGTAAGGCTCGGTCTTTTAATAAGGAGTTAGATATGGTAAAGCGTAACGTAGTATTGATAGCACTAGGGATTACAATTTTAGGTTTTGGACAATGTACTTACTCGAAACAAACAATGACAAAAAATAATCAACTACAAGCAACTTCATCCGGATTACAATACAAAGTTATACAAGATGCTCCTGCAGGCGCAAAACAAGTCAAAGCAGGCCAAATGGTAACCGTTAATTATACCGGTTGGTTGCAAGATGCAAACGGCGAGCCATCAACCAAATTTGATAGCAGCTTAAATCCAGGTAGATCGCCATTCCAATTTGTTGTTGGTGCAGGCAAAGTTATCAAAGGCTGGGATGAAGGTTTATTGTTAATGAGTGTTGGGCAAAAAATACGCCTCATTATTCCAGGAGCACTAGCTTACGGAACTCGTGGTGTTCCTGGCAGAATTCCTGCAAATGCGACATTGATTTTTGATGTTGAGCTGCTTGCAGTTCAATAGTTGAACGTAACACGTTTAGAAAATAGAGAGCCTGGTTTTTGACACCGGGCTTTTTTGCTTTTTAAAAGTATGGACGTATTCGAGAAATAAGCGATAGTTCGTATTAAAAATTTGAATTCGTGATAAACTAAGGCACAGAGAAACAACTATTTTTGCCTTTAGATGTAAGGAGTTTTCATGATTAAAATACAACTATTTTTAGGATTGTTGATATTGAGTATTTCAAGTAATAATCTAATTGTTGCCTCCTCGGGAGTTGGAACATCAAAGGACACCAAATCAAAAAAAAGGCAAAGAGAATTGGATTCATTAAGTGTACAAGCGGCAACGGTTCAATCTGCTGCCTGTTCTAGCAAAGTAAAAGATGAACCCTTAGAAATAGAATTAAAATTTAAAATTTCAGAGCCGTTATTACAAAAATTCAAACAACAATTGGGCAATCCATCTCAACAAGTGCATATGAGTGAAATTTATTTACTTGGCAAAGATATTCAACCGATGTACAAGGATGGATACAATAAAATGCCTCAATATTTACGGCTACGCACAACCAATAAAGGTTCTTTTGTAACATTAAAAAAACGCACTGAACAATCAGTTACTGAATATGAAACGGCATTAGAAGATATGGGGATGATGGATAGTATTTTTAAATCATTAGGATACGGTGCTACTGAACAAGATCGAGTACGTCTAGAAAAACAGAGAACAAAGTATAACGTTAAATTTGGCAATGACGATATTGAGGTCGTTTTTGATACATTTTCTTCACCAGAACATATGCAGAAAATGGGCGAATTTGTAGAAACTGAGCTTAAATCTAAAGCTTTGTCATATGAAGATGGAATTGAAAGATTAAAACGATTCTTATTATCACATGGTATAACACACATAGATAAATATCCTCCCTATATTGAACAAGCAATTAATCAAAATGCTGGGAATCGCAAAGAACAAATAAATTTAGCTGAATCACAAAATAAGAAATCAAAAAAAATAAACTAGAGCGGCTTTCAGTCTGCTACGCACTAATTTTCCCGTCTCATCCTTCGACAAAGCTCAGGAAGGACGGGTGATAAATCTTGTTTTTCCGTCCTCCTTGAGCTTTGTCGAAAGGTGGCGGAAATATGCGGATCTTAACGGGTTTGCTATAGAGAAGTGATAATTGAGTACAACCCATTAAAAAATCACTTGGCAGAACGCTTAATTTTTATTTAAAGTCCATCTTCAGAGTCTGTAGCATCCTCTTCAGCTTCATCATCGCTTGCTGTTTGTTGAGATAGATGGTCTGCGAGTTCTTCTTCATTAGGAGTTCTATTCAATGTAGAGCGAAGAGTTGCTTTTGCTTTTTCTAAAGAAGCTGCTGACACACTAGAAAGCTTAAAGGCAGTAACTTTTTGGTCTTTCTTTTCTTCGGTTGCTTCTGCAAGATTTGATAGGTTAGTTTTTGATTCATCAGTTTTGTTTTCAAGCGACAAATTCTTTAAATTCTTATCCACTTCATTTTCTGATGATTTACTTTCTATTGCCGATGCTCGTGGAGATGCTGGAGGTGTTGGGGTGGATGGTTGTGATGCCTGTGCATTGCAACACATGAATGTGATGGATAACATGAACATCTGTTTTTTGATCATAACTGTTCCTTTAAAATGAAGTGGTTTATAAAAATTTTTCATATACCTATTCTTTGTAAAACAAAGCGTGTAGTGTGTCAATTAATTTTTTCCAAAAAAAAGGGTTGTACTTTCCATACAACCCTTTTAACAGATATCACCTCAAGTAACGCTTAATTTTTAAGCTCTTTTTCAAACCCGACATATCGTTCCGGATTTAATTCATGTGGAACTTGTTCACAAACTTGAAAACCAAGTTTTTCATAAAACTTCCATGCTGGTTTATTTACTCTGCGGGTGGCTACTATTATTCGGGTGGTTGCGGGTAGCTGTTTGGTGATACTGGCAACTAACGTTGAGCCGATTCCTTGTTTTTGTATAGCAGGATCAATAGCCAGTTGTCTGATGTAAACTTCATTCTGTTGTTCTGTTGGTTCAAAACTAATGACGCCAACGATACTGTTTGCATTTTTTGCAATGGTACAGAATACGTTAGGTTTTTTTAGCTCTTCTGGTTCATCTTCGAATGCGGCTTTTAAGAAAGCATCTAAATTTTCTATTTTGAGTACATCTAATGGGATATCTTTATAAGCGTCTTTGAAAGTTCTTATGAAGAGCTGTTCTACTTCTTTTAAATCGTCATCTTTTGAGAGGTGAGCTATCGTTATTGTTTGTTGCTGTTTGTTATTGTTTGTTGCTGTCGCTTCAAGAGCGAAAGAGGCAGCAACATTGCAGATCAGTAACGTTGCCAATAACATTCTTGGCAAAGCTTGTGTTTTGTTCATGTAGTTCCCTTCATATTGAATTAAAAGCATGTGTTATGTTATCGTGATAAAGATTAGAAGAAAAATAATGTTCTGTTAAGCTTGTTACATTACATGGGACAAAAAAATAATGAAACAAAAAGTATATACAACACTGTTTTTTTTGATATTTTTTTTCTGCGAATATATTCCAATAATGGGTAAGGGCGTCATGAGCAAGGTACAAAAATCCGATTTGGTTGATATCAGCACCATCAATCCCAGAATAATTCTTGATATCCGTTATGCAACAACTAATAATTTTACCAAACAAAAGATCTATGATTCGCCAAAATGTTATGCACGCAAACATGTCGCACTTAAATTAGATGCCGTGCAAAAAGAGTTAGAAAAACAAGTGCCAAGATTAGGTTTGAAAATTTGGGATGTCTATCGTCCCTTATCGGCCCAGAAAAAAATGTGGGCCGTAATGCCGGATCAGCGTTATGTAATGCCTCCAGAAAAAGGTTCACGGCATAATCGTGGATGCGCTGTTGATTTGACGCTCGTGGACAAAAATGGCAATGAGTTGGAGATGCCAACTGAATTTGATACGTTCACCAAGCAGGCGCATCGCGATTATATGGATCTGCCTTCACACGTAATCAAAAATCGTCAACTACTTGAAGATGTCATGGTCAAGCATGGATTTGTTGGGATGCCAACTGAATGGTGGCATTTTGACGATGTTGATTGGAAAAAGTATGATCTTTTGGATATTTCGATCTAATTTTTTGACTTTTTTTTCTGTGCATGTGTATCATCGTTAAAAAAGTAAAAAAACTAAGGGAGTATATTTTGAAGCAATCTAGTATGTTTTTAGTCTCACGCACCTTTTTGTGCATGACGATTTCTTTATTCAATAACATAACGCATGCATCATCATTGCCTCAGGGCGGTCAAAATTTATGGCATGTAACAGCAAGTATTGGCACAGATGTTGATACTTTGTTGGAATGTTGTATAGGTACTTTTACTACCATTGCAGCGCTTGGTCCCTGCGATTCAATAGCACTTTTTCAAACAGATGTTAATAATGGTACCATGTTGCTTACTACTACCGGTGCCAGTTATTGTTTGAGTCAAAATATTACAGGTTCTCTTGTTGTGAGTGCTCCAGGAATAACTGTTGATCTTAATGCTCATAGCCTTATTGGTGTTATTGATATTTTAGTTACAGGAACACAAACTGTGATCAAAAATGGCAGTGTTAATCCGACAGCGCCTTTAAGTTTAGTTGATGCTACCCATGCTGCTATTGTTAGTGCCGCAGATAGAGTGCTTATTGAAAAATGTTATGTTGTATGTGCTGATTCAACTTCGGCTAGTGCTGTTGGACGTGATGGCATTTATAGTACCGGTGTGAGTAGCATCATAGACTCTTGTTTTGTTCAAGCCGGTGCCGGTGGAGCTAATGCTAATGGCGGTAATGGCATTACGGTAATTGGTAGTGATTCAGAAATTTTTAATTGTACTGTATTGGCTGGAACTGCTGGCAGTCCACTTGCTTATACGCTCCTTACTACTGGGTTTGTCACTCTTATTGATACTGTGACCAATGCGGAGATAGGAACTTCTATTGGCGTCGGAAATGCTCCTGATGCCATTGCTGTAACTCCTGATGGTACACAAGTTTATGTGGTGAATAACGGGAGCAATAACGTCACTGCTATCAATACCGCTACATTAGCAACGAAGACGATCTCTGTTGGAACTAGTCCTGATGCCATTGCGATCACTCCTGACGGTACAAAAGCATATGTAGTTAATCATGGTAGTGGTACTGTTTCTGTCATCGATACTGCTACCAACACCGTTATACATACTATTACTGTTGGTACTACTCCTGTTGCTGTTGCAATCACTCCTAATGGTACACAGGCCTATGTAGCTAACCAGGGAAGTGCTAATATTACGGTTATCGATATTGCTACGAATTCGACTACTACGATTTCTACGGGAGGTAATCTTACTAACGTTGCCATAACTCCTGACGGTACACAAGCGTATGTGATTAATTATGGTTTCCCCGGTTTTATTTATGTTGTTGATACAGCTGACAACATAATCACAACTACTATTACTGTTGGCAATGATCCTAATTCCATCACATTTTCTCCTAATGACACACGTGCTTATACGGTTAATGGTAACAGCGCAAGTGTTTCTGTAATCGATACTTTAACCAACACGGTAATAGACACTATTAGCATCGAAAATGAATCCGGTGCCAGTGCTATAACGCCTGATGGCACACAACTCTATGTTGCTGCTATAACCGGTTTTAATGTTACCGTGATAGATACTGCTACTAATGCTCTAGCAACAGGATTTACTAACCCTATCCCTCTCACTGGAGTTTTTCCTAATGGTGTTTTTATGACGCCTGATGGCACACAAGTATATGTAACAAGTGACAATGGCGTTGATGTTATTAGTACCATTCATTACACAGATTTTTTTATTTCTACCGGAAATGCTAATGCTATTGCTATAACCGGTGGTTATGGTGGCAGCGGGATTTGGCAACAAGGAAGCAAAGGCAAAATAATTAATAATATTATAACCGGTGGTATTAATGGTGTGGGTGCTATTACTGGCGGGGATGGTGTATTAGTTGACCTCGTTACTGATGCCAATATTATTCAAGATTGTTTAGCAACCAATTGTGGTGGCAGTGGTTTTTCCATGCTTACTACAGGTACGGTCAATATTCTGGAATGTATTGCTAATTATAATGTGAGCAGCGGTTTTGATATGTCTGGTTCTGTAGGAAAAGGACTTATTAAGGCTTGTAATGCATTACAAAATCTTGGCTGTGGTTTTAATGATAGAGTTGGCAGCATGTATAAATATCTTGCTTGCGTGGCGGAAGGCAATGGCGATCATCCTGGTGTTACACCTGACACTAATTATTGTCTGGTGAGTACGGGAACGGCTGTTGGCGGTGTTACTCCTCCCTATTATCAATTTTCTCCAAACAATGCCGGATCGGGTTTTGCTCCTACATATTGGAACAATATAACGCTATAGTTTTGAATATTGCTATTGCATTTTTCTTGGAGTTATAGTGAAGCACATAAAAATGATAATCGCTGCCACTTGTATAGTAGCAGTATTTTTAATTGTTCATGCACATGAAGATAAGGAACAAAAAATAATGTCAGAAATTGTAATGGTATACATCACCATGCCATCTGAAGAAAAAGCTAAAGAAATTGTGCGTACGTTACTAGAAAAACATCTTATTGCTTGTGCAACGATGATGCCATGCAAAAGTATGTACTGGTGGGAAGGAAAAATCCAGGATGATAATGAAATTATTATGTTGGCAAAGACAACAGAAAATAAATTTGAATTACTCAAACAAGAGGTTATGAAAATTCACCCGTATACTATTCCTTGTATTTTAAAAATTTCTGTTGAAGCTAATGCTCCTTATGCTGCGTGGGTAAACGATGAGGTGAGTAAATAGTCACGCATTGTTTTTAGTGTAACGTTATTCATTCAGAAGAAATATTGCATTTACCCGTTCGCCCTGAGGGGAGGGCGCTTATCGCCCGAACTTGAAGGGTAGTCAAAATATATGATTTTAGATAAATTAATTTTATTTGGACTGATCCTTCAAGTGCGCGGCTGAGCCGCTCCCCTCAGGACGAACGAATAGATAATGCTTTAAGTGGTTCAAGCTCTGTGCTCCCTAAAAATAAAGCTAAGAAATAATAACGTCAGAATTTATTTTCTTTCATCATCTCGTAACGCTTGGCGTGCGTTATCCAGCATCTCTTGCCGCGTTTTGTTATCAGCGTGGTATTCTTCTTTTTCTGGTTCAAGAGTGCCACCAACAATTAAGCGATCGTGCCATGGATATAAAGAGAAAAATACTTTCTTGCCTTCAGTTTTTTCAGTAGCTAAATAATTAACACCTTCTTGAGGTTTTAGATAGAGCAATTGACCACGAATTGGTTTTAACTCTTGATCATCGAATAAATCCCGAGCGCCCAGCCCGGTACAGTTAACTACTATTCGTTCGGGCAAGCGTTCTAGTTGGTCTGCGTAATAAAAAGTGCGATACGTTCTTTCAACGCCTTTTTCAAGAAGTTTTTCATATAAATGTTGTATGTAGGTGCAACCTTCCATAAACAATGTAGGTTTGACCGTGCCATTTTTTTTAACACCATTGTCAAACTCAACTTCAACAGGTTGTCCTGCAGCATTTTGGCTAAAATCGTAAAGATCAAGTATGTGTACACCTTGAAATTCAGGATTTGATGATGTTGCAAGTTCATGCAATGCTGCATAAGAAACTGCTTTCATGCGTTCAAATTGTTGTTTTTGTTCCTCTGAATCACCAACAGCAACAGAGAACGGGCTGTAAACGCCGGCTGCTATATTTGACGTTGTATGCGGAGGATATAATTGCGCGTACACATGCACTTTGTGGCCTTTGTTGCGTAAGCGATGAGCAGTCGTTAGTCCGGCAACTCCAGCACCAATTACAGCAACATTTTGTGGACCGGCTATGTTTTGTTCAGCTAAAGATTTTTCCATTGCTTTTACTGCTTCATCAGAGCTACCCCATGATAACGATAATCCAGCACCGCCATGGCCATAGTTATGGATAAGTAGACGATCATTTGCCAATTTTTGTGCTTCTATGCGAATGCCTGATGTTCGATATGGGCGCAGGCCAGTGGTTTTACCAATAATTTGGGAATCAGATAGATTGGGCATCACTAAATTTACTTTTTTTGTGGCAGCTTGTGCTACTTGTGCGATTGCAGTCGGAATTTTGTTTGCATTAATATTGGAGGAAAATAAGAGAGTTATTATACTTAGCGTATGTAATTTTTGTGATGATTTCATCTTGTTCCTTTATTGATAATCAGCATATTGAACAGACATTGCCCTTACATGTTCTAGATTATAGTTTAAGCGGTTTTTAAAATCATCATAATTTTTTTGTGCTGCTGGTGTCCAAACAAGTTCAGTTAAAGCCGCAGCGCGTGGAAACACCATATATTCCACATGTTCCTGTGTTGCCATATATTCTGTCCACACATTTGCTTGTGCACCTAAAATATAGTGCGCTTGTTGTTCGTTTAGTTCAGCTGGAACAGGTTCATAATTATATACTTTTTCTAAAGGCAGATAACTGCCGAGTAATACGTTAAGTTTTTTAAAAGCTTATCATAGTTGATTAAATATTGCTCACTGCAAACTGGTTATGGTACTGTAATTATTGTAAACAAAAATACATGTTTTGGGTGGTGGGAAATGGAGTTCAAAAAATATGTTGTTTTTATCTTAATTCAAGCATCTCTTTTCTTTACTCATCAAGCATATGCTTCAGTAAAAGCAAAAGAAAAAGCAAAAGCGAGTGCGGTCACAGCACCTTTATCATCATCTTCTTCTTACAACAAAAGTAGGTATTCTCCTAGTTTTGAAGAAGTTAATCCACAGGCTAGAATAAAAAAGGTACTTGAATGTGCATTGGAACTTTCGTGTGTGTCTGAAATTAAGAAAGTTAAAGAGGATTTAAAAGAAAAAGCACACGTAATGATAAGTGCAGCAATAACTAATGAGGTGTACAAAAAAAGAGTTCTTGATTATGAATGTGAATCGAGTCATTTATTATGTGGGACTACTGAAGTCGGCATTAAACAGCGTGCTCGCTGTTTGGCAAAAGTCGTTTTGCAAAAAATGATTGAAAAACAAGCTACAAGAAAAGCCTCGCAAAATGCAACTGAGTATGGTGTCGATTCTCCCTGGTATAAAAAAATTATGAAGACAGCACTTGATCGGTATATTATTCCTATTCATCACCATCCACCAGCTCAGCCTAAGAAGGTATTGTTACCAGCTTTAGCTTCTTCATCTGCATCGGCTAGTACTTCAGCTCAAAGACCACAATCTGTGCAAGAACCTTATGCAAGACCACAATCGCCATTGCCAATTTTACCACGATTGAACTCTTCTCATGGGCGATATATTCCATCATCAGTCCAAAATAAATATGAAAAGCAGTAATTTTTTTAGAACAACTGTTTTAAATAGCTAGCAGAATTAACGCAAGTTCGAGCTAGGAAATATTGTGATTGTATTTATCCGCAAGAGATATTGATTTTCTTCTCGTTCGTCCTGAGGGGAGGGCCTCGGGCCCGAACTTGAAGGATCAGTCATAAGACAAGTGTTTTGATGATAATTTCGCCATGGCCTTAAGTCGAGCTTATGCTAACAGAATTAACCATCTGTGTGGCTAAATTTTTGATCTGCTTTATAATAAGTTGAGAACAAATGTTGTTGAACTTATTATTTTTAACTAAGGAAGAACATGACGAATAAAGTACCATTTCTTTTAAGTTTATTAGTGATCAGTACACCTTGTTTACGCGGAGGTCCAGCAATGGAAAAGTCGTCTGTTAAACGTGCTATTCAAACAAAAGAAGCGCCATCTCCAATCGGACCTTTTAGCCAGGCTGTTGAAGCAGGGGGCATGCTATTTATTTCTGGTATGTTGCCTATGCATCCAGAAACTGGTGAATTAGAAAGTGATCCAAAAAAGGCAACAGAGCAGTGCATGAGAAATTTGCTAGCGGTTTTGAAAGAAGCTGGTCTAAATTTTAATCACGTAACAAAAACAACTATTTTGCTCGCTGATATTGCGGACTTTCCTGTTGTCAATAAAGCATATGAATCATTCTTACAACCTCCGTATCCTGCTCGCGCAACATTTCAAGCAGCTGCATTGCCAAAAGGTGCACGCGTAGAAATCGAAATGATTGCTGTTAGATAAAACGGTAATCACCTAGTAAGCAAAAAAGTCCCAGAAAAAATTCTGGGACTTTTTTTTGACACGGTGGTGTATATGAATTTTTATGATTGTTTTTTATACGCTGCGAGTAGAATCAGCATAACGTAATACAGTCTGAGCAAAGCTATTTATGTTATCTTGTTTATCAAATGCGCTGCGGCTTATTGCTATTGCTGCTGGTGCAAAAGAAACGCCGCCAGAACCCAAGTGAGTAGTGCAACGAGCATTTGCTATTTTATTATGATCTTGGGTATACACGCATCCCAGAGTTGGAAATCCATCATAGACTACTGCGCGAGTACCAGCCCAACGAGTGACTATTCCTTTATCTTCTAAAATAGATAAATCGCGTTCGGTTAATGTTTGACCTTTTGTGTCTCTTTCGAGTGCCCATGAAATAAATTCAGGCAATACATCATTAACCATATTAAGCTGCAACAGATTCCTGTTTTTGGCAAAATCTTCATTTTTGTTAGGCTTTCTATCACTATAAAAAGCTTTGGTGCCAGCAACAGCTATGAAGATTTTGTTGTCTCTAAAACGAGCTTGCCATGCAAGAACTACGCCTTCTTGATGAACTTCCATGCAATGTCTAAATTTAGCACAAGATAGCATTTTGCTTTTTGGTATATCGATAGTAAACATTAATGAAGCTCCAGCAAAGCCGGCATAGGCAGGTTCTTGTAAGCCAAGATTTTTCATTGTTCCTACAGATTCACCAGGACAGAAAACGCATTGAGAAGTGGCGCCATGTTGATCAACAAGATTTACCGTTTGGCCGTTTTGCGCATGCAGTTGTGAAATGATCGTTTGGCCGTTGTTAGTATGAGCAAAATCTAGTCCTGTTATTTTTGTGCCGAATTTGATTTGGAAACGATTTTCTATTTTTCCTTGAGCATTGGTATACGTGCCCATATGTTTGGTAAGGTAAGCATATAATTTTGGTAAAAAGACTTGCGCATCAAGACATCCACCTGGTCGCCATAGAGCAATTGCATCATGATTCCATTCTAGTTGGCCATTATTTTTTGTTGAATGGGCATTGCAAAAATCAGCAAGAAATGGATCTAATGCAGTTACTTGATCAGGGGTAAGTAATGCACACTGGTTATAACCAAGAGATTCGTAATCTTGTTTCATAGAAAGAGCGCGAGCTTTGGCATTGCTCACATTATAGATCAAATCGATGCGATAACCATTACAAAGAGATCGAGGGCCCTTTGTTGTTGGCTCATAGCATGCATTGAAATTTGAGGACTTTAAAATTTCTTTTAACTCAGCATCAGCATCTTCATATAATTTTTGCCACATATCCATGCTCATTTTGCCAAGCTCAAGTAAACACTGTGTGCGTTGATTGTGTCCAACTTCATCCATGCTGTATAGCTGTGCTTGTTGTTGGAACTGTTCTGTGGCTCTGGTGCCTTGTATTCCTCTGACATCATCTACACGAATGCCACCTGGTTCACTAAATAGTATTTGTATTTTTTTTACTAATTCCTGCCCGCGTGGAACAACGGAAAGTATTTCATCTGGCGTCAGGCTTGGTGCTATATTACTGACGGTTGTATCGCCAAGCGATTTGTTTTGTTCATACATAGTTATGCATAAAGATTGATTGTTTTTTTTGGCGTCCAAAAAAGCATGGTATGCTTCCATAGCTCCTGCCATACCACTTCCAACGATAATGAATCGGTCAGTATTACACCATACATTGCTGCTTATTAACGCTGTAAGAAAAAAAAGTGAACACAATAATATGTTGTTACTTCTTCTTATATTAAGCATAGTACATCATCCTTTACGTATTGGTTTAAGATAGTGTGAAAACATCGCGACTATAATAGTTTTTATTGGATGTATAGTCAATGAGTGATAGCAAGCTTGATAAATATAGTTTACTGAGCCCGATTGTGAAAACAGGGGATTGGATTATTCATAAAGTCTTAGCCCTTATATATGCTATCATCACTTGTGTCAGGTAAAAATCCTGATTGTTGAGCCTGGCATAGTTTTGCATACAAGCCATTTTTTGCCAGTAACTCTTCATGGGTGCCATCTTCAACAATTACACCTTCATCAAATACTAAAATTCGATCCATATCAAAGAGGGTGGATAGACGATGGGCGATAACAAGGGTTGTTTTTCCTTGCATGAGCTCAGACAATGATTCTTGAATGTATCCTTCTATGATTGAATCAAGTTGCGACGTTGCTTCATCAAGCATTAAAATCGGTGCATTTTTGAGTATTGCTCGCGCGATAGCAATGCGCTGTCTTTGTCCACCAGAGAGTTTCACACCGCGTTCGCCTATCATGGTATTATAACCTTCAGACATTTTGCTGATAAATTCATGCGCATGTGCACGCTTTGCTGCATCCATAACTTGCGTATCCGAGGCTTTTGTGTTGCCATAGCGAATGTTTTCCATCAGAGTGCGGTGAAATAAAATTGGTTCTTGTGGAATCATGCCAATTGCTTCACGTAAAGAGTCTTGCGTTACATCACGAATATCTTGGCCGTCGATTGAAATGCTGCCACTTTGAATGTCATAGAGTCGCAAGATAAGATTCACAAATGTTGATTTACCACTACCAGAATAACCAACCAGACCCACTTTTTGTTTGGGTTTGATAACAATGGATTTGTTTTCAAATAACGGCTCAGCGCCTTTATATGCAAAGTGAACATGATCAAATTCAATTTGCCCTTGGGAAACTTCAAGTTTTTTTGCATCATGTTTATCTTTTATTTCTATAGGTGATAGCGCTACATGCAATCCTTGTGTGATGTCGCCTATGTTTTCAGCAAATTTGCCTATATCCTTTGAAAGTGACCATAGATTTTCAACCAAAGATATGTTGATTGATAAAATGAGTACAAAGTCGCCTGAGTGCAACCTGCCCTGTTTAAAGCCTTGTATCATTAACCACAAACATAGTATTTGATAGATGATAAAAGTGAGCCCTTGAAAAGCATAAATTTTAATCAGGTACCAATCCCGTTTAAGGTCAGCTTCGATATATGCATCTAATACCGAACGTATTTTTTCATGTTCATAATTGCGAGCGGTATAGAGACGAACGCTCATCATATTTGATAATATATCGACAAACGAACCCATCACAAATGAACGTGTGCGTGCAACTTTATCAAACAAAGGTTTTGCATATTTTGAAAAAATAATAGAACTGGCGATAAAAATTAAAACCCAGATAAACAAGGTGAACGCTATTTTTGTGTCAACACTCAGTACAGCACCAACAGCAACGATGATGGTAAACAGGTGCCCAAAAAAATTTATCAATCAGAATTTTGGTTAATTCTGGGATACCACTCATCACATCTTTTATTTTGGCAGCTAAATCACCGGAAAATTGATTTTGGTATAGTTGGTGTGAATGGAGCATCATACGATCCATCATCATTTGCCCAATCCGGCGCTTGAGCGGTTCGTTAAATCTGAGTGATACATAATCATATAGGCGATGTATGGTGACAGCAATAATGGCAATGCCTACATATCCTAATGCTGGGAGCATGAGCGCGTGGTATGCTGCAGGAGTAGCACATGACATGCGATCTATCATCATTTTGAGTAGATAGGGACGTAGCCATACATTTATAGCAAGTGCTAATGCAATTAAAAATTGGATGATAATCCAAATGCGAAATGGCCTTAATGCACTAAAGACAAAACTTAAAATCGTATTTGATTTCATGGGTATCCTTTGCCCCCGTACATCCTGAACGAAGCGGCTCGGCCGCGAAGTTGAAGGATTGACGGGAATATAAATTTTTTTTCAACCACTGATGTTTGAAGGATACTCAAAATAGTATGGCTACTTAAAGACTTTTGTTGGTTATTGTTGTTGTTCTACATAATACTGCAGTCTGTTATTGTTTCCCATAGACTTTTTGGAGCTTCTTGACTGAATCTAAGTTGCATTTCGATGAGGTCGGCTTGAAGCTGTTGGGCAGGGTTTAGGGAGGGACGCAGAAAAATCTTTGTTCGAGTTTGTCCTTGCGAGTTAGTTCCTTGTTGTGTAGGCTTTGTACGTTTTCTTTGGGGATCAATTTGTGCAAGTAAATATTCTCTCATCTGTGGACTTATCTGTGGTGGTACTTTGCTTGTGTAAGTGGGTAGGAATAAAAAAATCAGTGGTATCAATTTTTTCATGATTTCTTTTACCGATTAATGCAAATCCTTGTACCTCAAGTATTTGTGTGAGAGTAACATGTTTGTTTTCATTGAAGCTAGATTATTAACAACAAAGCTTAGATATAGGCAATTCAAGCTTTTGGTACTATAATTTTGTGAGGTTTATTTGTGGCATACATATCAAATAAATTATAAGGATAGATATATGAAAAAAATAATAGTCATGATCTTCATTTTTTTACCAAGCAGAGCCTTGGATGTTCAAGCAACGCAAGCAAAAGCGCCTCAGATTGAAACAGCAAGAGTTATTTTGAGGCAATGGAAAGAGGATGACAAAAATCATCTTCATGAGCTTATGGATGATCCTGAGGTGAATCAATATCTCGAGATTCATGGTAAAAATAGTCGTCATAAAGTGGAAGGATTTGTTGCAAAAGCCTCAACTAATATTGCACAAAAAGGATATGGGTATTTTGCCTGCGAAGATAAAGAAACTGGCGAATTTATGGGATGGGCAGGATTAAATTATGTGGATTGGATAGAGGGTAAACCTTTCCCGTGCTATACCATAAGTGGTGTTTTAGCTAGAAAATATTGGAAACAAGGGTATGCGATTGAAGCGGGACAGGCTTTACTTACATTAGGTTTTGAGCAACATAATCTTCCGAAAATTCATGCTTGTGCGGTAGCGCAAAACATTAATTCAGAAAATGCGATGAAGCGTCTCGGGTTGGCGCCTCAAGGAACTTTTGATTTTCCTGGAATTGCCAAAGATCATCCTCATTGCAGACATGTTTTGTATGTTATTACAAAAGACGTGTATGAGAGAAAGATGAAAGAAGCGCAAGAGAAAAAGATGTCTG
>Ga0206868_10154_pt1 | contig 19856 bp, 15 predicted proteins | sample Alteio_BWOrgCont_38_FD_152901 | JGI IMG/M metagenome (GOLD analysis project Ga0206868, IMG submission 152901) | Enriched cells from forest soil in Barre Woods Harvard Forest LTER site, Petersham, Massachusetts, United States -... | ecosystem: Environmental > Terrestrial > Soil > Temperate forest >... | reverse complement strand
GCGACAGTATCGTCCTGCACATCAAAATGCTGAACGACAATGCCGCATCGCTGACAAGCGACGCGGAACGCGCGGCGAGCGACGCCGAACTTGCTGTCGCGCAGGCGAAACTGGAAGCGCTGGCGGCTTAGGGTAATACATGCGTCTGGAGAGCATGTATCGCATTGATTTATAACTATCTTTTAGAATATTGGCGTGATATTTCCATTGATAACCATATGAAGTGTTTGATATTTCACTTAGCCACTTTGTCCCCCGCTCTTAAAAATTTATTGCCGTTAAGCGTTCGCCCAACGGCGCTCCTGCGCCCTCTGCCAGGATGCTTCTGATTTTCCGTTCGGCCACGCGCCGGGACATCCACAAAACAAAACTGACCCAGAGCGGCGTGTTGGGCATAGCTTTGAAAACCTGCTCGCGGTCGAAATCGTAAGGGTGCGTGTAGGTCCACAAGACCTCATCCGGCCCAGCTTGGGCGAGCCACCGCCGTGCCAGAAACAACGGCATCGAATAAAGATAAATGCCGCCGAGATAGGGGATCGGCCATTTGCCGAAATTCGCCACCGGCAACGGAAATTCGACTAGCCCGTTCGGCCAGCGGAAAGCCGTGCGGGGCATACCCTCATAGCCATAGAGCGAAGCGCCGGTCGGCATGATGCTGGAGGAATAACGGAAACCAAGTTCGGCCAAAATGTCCAGCGCCCAGGCGCTTTGCGATGTCAGCGAAAAACGCGGCGCACGGAAACCGATGACCGGCTTGCCGCATAGTTGTTCCAGCCTGTCTTTGTCAGCTGCGCTTTCAAGTCGGAAACGCTTCGGCGTTTCTTCCGTCAGCGCCACATGCGCGTGGGAATGATAGGCGATTTCATGACCGCGCGCGGCGATTGCGCCCAGCAGTTCCGGTGCGGCGTCCGCGACAAGGCCGACGGTAAAGAACGTTGCGCGGCAGCCGATTGTGTCGCAGAGGTCAAGCAGGCGCTGCGTCAAGGCGATATAACGGCCATCCGGCGCGTAACGCTCGGTCGGGTCTTCAAGGTCGATCGTCAATGTGATGGGCATCATCGATTCACTATACCACTTGCACTTGGCTTCGTCATGTTGAATGCTGGCTTTTTCTTTTCCTGCGCAAAAAGCAAAGGGTTGCAACATGCAGCAATTTATCGATCTTCTGTTGAGTTACTGGAATGAGCCGGAAGTGGCGACGAATCTCGTCATTTTCATGAATATCTTCGGGGCTTTGCTTCTGGGCTTGCTCGTCGGCTATGAACGTTCCTTCCGTGGCCGCGCCGCCGGTATGCGCACCTATGGCCTTGTCTGCATGTCGTCCTGCGCGTTGATCGTTATCACTGGTTATCCGCAGCTTTGGTATGGCGGCCATACGCCGGCGATTGTCAACGCTGTCGATCCCGGACGCGTTATTCAGGGTGTCTGTACGGGCATCGGGTTTCTTGGCGCCGGCGTTATCATGCGCGATGGCCTCAACATCAGCGGCTTGACCACTGCGGCGTCGATATGGACGGTATCCGTGATCGGCGTTCTGGTGGGTGTCGGTTTTTATGGGGCGGCTATCCCGCTTGCGGTCATAGCGACGATTTTCATGATGTGGGGGTCGAAGCTGGAAGGACTTCTGCCCTCGCGTCACGCGATTATTGTAACCGTCCATTTTGATAAAGATGTTCTTCCGGCCGAGGAGAATATGTTGAAGATGGCGCATAAGCTTGGTTACGAAATTGCCAAGGGTTCTTTCTCGATTACCGAACGCGAAGGCCGCCATGAATGGAAATTCGTCGCGGTCTCCAAAGGCCAGCATAAAGGCAGATCGATCATCGCCGTCAGCAACTATCTTGCAGCGGCCGAGGGCATCGAAAGCTATCAAATCTCGCACGCCAGGAATTAGGTTTGTATGTCCCACAGCGATCTTGAATCCACCATCAATCAGGCCTGGGAAAAACGCGCCGACATTTCCTCGGCAACGAAGGGCGCGGTATGCGATGCCGTCGACGCGGCACTTAACGCTCTCGATGCCGGACAGTTACGCGTCGCTGCTAAAACGAATGGTGCATGGCAGGTCAATCAATGGCTCAAGAAAGCGGTGCTTCTATCTTTCCGCCTGAAAGATTCCGAACTGATTGCCGGCGGGCCTCGTTCAGAAATTCTGTCCAGCAGACCCTGCGGCTGGTGGGACAAGGTGCCTTCGAAATTCATGGGATGGGGGAACAAGCAATTTGCCGCTGCCGGATTCCGCGCCGTTCCGAACTGCGTGGTGCGCCATTCCGCCTTTATCGCGCCGAAGGTTGTGCTGATGCCATGTTTCATTAATGTCGGCGCCTATGTCGGCGAAGGCACGATGATCGACACATGGTCGACGGTTGGTTCCTGCGCGCAGGTCGGCGCGAATTGCCATATCTCCGGCGGCGTTGGCCTTGGCGGCGTGCTGGAGCCGTTGCAAGCGAACCCTGTGATTATCGAAGATAATTGCTTCATTGGCGCGCGGTCGGAGATTGCCGAAGGCGTAATCGTTGAAGATGGCGCGGTGATCTCGATGGGCGTGTTCATCGGCGCCTCGACCAAGATTATCGACCGTAGTACGGGCGAAATCTACATGGGGCGCGTTCCGGCATATTCCGTCGTGGTACCGGGGACATTGCCGGGCAAGAGTTTGCCGAATGGCGAGCCGGGGCCGTCGCTTTATTGTGCGGTGATCGTCAAGCGCGTCGATCAACAGACGCGCGCGAAAACCTCGGTCAATGATTTGTTGAGGGACTAACATGTCAAACACATTTCCTATCACGCGTCTGCGCCGCCTTCGTAAAACCGAAGCTTTGCGCGATCTGATGCGCGAAACATCGATCACATCGAATGACCTGATCTATCCGATTTTTGTCGAGGAGGGGATCGACGCGCATGCGCCCGTGGCTTCAATGCCGGGCGTGTCGCGCATCCCCGAAAAGAAGTTGGCTGAGGATATCAAGGCCATGTACGCCGACGGCATCAAGGCCATTATGATGTTCGGCGTGTCCCATTATAAGGATGCGTCCGGCAGCGATAGCTGGAAGAAAGATGGGTTGCTTGCCCGCATGATCAAACGCGCAAAAGACGCTTTGCCGGAGATGGTCGTGATATCGGACACATGTTTTTGTGAATATACCGATCACGGGCATTGCGGCGTGATCGATCAAGGGCATGTCCATAACGATGCAACGCTTGCTAATCTTGCACGACAGGCAGTGGCAGCGGCGGAGGCCGGTGCCGACATGATTGCGCCCTCGGCGATGATGGACGGGCAAATTGCCGCGATCCGCGAGGCGCTGGATGGCGCGGGTTTCAGCGATATGCCGATCATGGCCTATTCATCGAAATTCGCATCGGCTTTCTATGGCCCGTTCCGCGCCGCTGCGGGATGCGACCTGAAGGGTGACCGCAAGGCTTATCAGATGGACCCGATGAACGGACGCGAAGCCTTGCGCGAGTCCCTGACCGACGAAGCCGAAGGCGCGGATATTCTGATGGTCAAGCCCGGCCTGCCCTATCTCGATGTGCTGTCAAAAATCCGCGAACGCAGTTTATTACCGCTTGCCGTCTATCAGGTCAGCGGCGAATACGCGATGATCAAATTCGCGGCACAAGCCGGAGCCATCGACGAAAAACGCGTAGTGAATGAGACACTCGGCGCATTCAAACGGGCAGGGGCTGATCTGATCCTCACTTATTTTGCAAGGGATGTCGTAAAGGAATGGGCGGCGCGCTAAAAAAGAATTTTGGGAGAATGAACGCTAGGCAGTTCATCGTTTTTCTTTATCTTTGGATTTTATTTCTCGCCGGCCTTTATCACATCATGGCTTTGCCGCCTTTTCAAGGCTGGGACGAAAAAGCGCATTACACCTATATTTGTCAGATCGCCGTTACGGGAATGATCCCGGTTTACGGGAAAAGTTTTATCGATGCGGAACTTCTGGGCACCGAAATCCCGCCCCGCCCGCCGCATGAAAAATTACTGAATTACGAAGCCCAACATCCGCCGCTTTATTACATATTCATGGCGTCCCTCGAAAAAGCGTTGGAAAGCTTCGCTCCCGTGGAAATGCGGCTTGTTCTTTTGCGCGTAGCTTCTTTATGTCTTGCACTTACAGGTGTCGCTTTCGGTTTAATGGCGGTAACGGACAAGCAAAGGCCACTCTCCGATAATCCCGCTGCGTTTGGCTTTCTTCTTTATCCGATCGTTTTCCCCGCTTTCATCCCCGAATTCGCACGTGTCGGAAATGACTCGCTATGCCTTTTTTTTGCAGGAGCAATCGCTCTGCTTTTATGCCGTTCATTGAAAGACGAAGACAATAAAAAATGGACGCTCTCCTTGGGCATTCTTTTAGGGGCAGGATTGTTGACGAAGGCTTTTTTCATCCCCATTTTGGCAGCCGTTACGATGTTTTTTGCGATGCGTAGGACACACCGCCTGCATGCGGCTTTGATACTGTGTTCAGCGCTGCTGATCGGCGGCTGGTGGTACATTTATAAATACATAGCCTATGGGGATTTTATCGGCAGCGACGACGGCATCCGGTTCGCGCAAGCGCATGGAAACTCCCTTGGTTCGCTCCAGCAGAATTTTTCGGTTCAGGCTTTTGCCGAACAGGTGATGATTACACTGCGTTCCTATATTTTCGTCATGCCGGATCTGGGCAATTGGCGGCACTGGCCGCCCTTGCCGATACTTGTCCCTGTTTTATCAATTATAGTTTTGGGGTTTTTCGGGTATGCGGTGCAGCTTCGGCGTCAACCGGTCACGCATCCTCTATGGTTGCCTGTATGGCTCGGAAGCCTGTTCGGTGGCGGCCTTATCTATCATATCTTGCTGGAGATTGCGTCTTCCGATCACGACATAACACCTGGATGGTACATGCATATTCTCATGCCGTGGTTCGCGCCAGCGATGGGAATAGGGGTGTGCACTGTTGTGAAGGGATTGTGGCGCAAACTTCCATTCAATTCTACGCTGCCCTGACATCCTCGAGCGCTTCTTCGGCGTTCTCCATGGCGTTGGGGGCCGACGTAGCCTCAACCGGCTTCTTCCCGTCGCGCAGGGCCACCGCTCCCGCGAGGTCGACGGAGACAAGTTGGGAAATGCCTTTTTCGGCCATCGTCACACCATACAGCCGATCCATCCGTGCCATCGTCAGGCGTTGATGGGTGATGATGAGGAAGCGCGTGCCGGTCTCGCGCGCGATGTCTTCGACGAGCGAACAGAAACGGCCAATATTGCTTTCGTCGAGCGCGGCCTCGGCTTCGTCGAGGACGCAGATCGGCGATGGGTTGGTCTGGAACACGGCGAACAGCAAAGCCAGCGCTGTGAGTGTGCGTTCGCCGCCCGACAGCAAGGACAAAATCTGCATCTTCTTGCCGGGCGGGCTTGCAAAAATTTCGAGACCGGCATTGAGCGGGTCTTCGTTGTCGATCAATTCCAGATGCGCTTTGCCGCCATTGAATAGGCGACCGAACAGAACCTGGAAACGTTCATTCACCTGCGTGAAGGAATTTTGCAAACGCTCACGCGCCTCGCGGTTCAGTTGCGCGATTCCCTGACGCAACTTGGCAATCGCGGCGGTGAGATCGTCTTTTTCTTTGGTCAGTTTATCAATTTCAGTTTGCGTGGTTTCCGCTTCGGTTTCGGCGCGCAGGTTGACGGGGCCCATTCCGTCGCGTTCCCGGACGAAACGCGCGAGTTCCTGCTCCAGCTCAAACACGTTTCCGGCTTCGCCTTCGGCGGTTTGCGCGATGGCGGGTAATTCCTCCGGCCCGCAATTCAGTTTTTCTTGCATACGTTCGCGCAAGGTATTGAAATGCTCGGCAGAGGCTGCAACCGCGGCTTCCGCGCGGACGCGTTCTTCCTTCGATTCACCAAAGGCCGATTCGTCCTGCTTCAATTGATATTCGACGGCATTGAGGCGATGTTCGGCGGCGATCAGATGATCGGCGGCTGCCTTGCGGCGCTCCTCGGCATCCGTCAGCTCGGTCAGCAATTGCGCATGCTGTGCGGCAAGCTCGGCCGGTTTCGAACGTAACTGCTCCAGCTGCGACTCCACGCCTGCGATGCGTTCGGCCAGCGCTTCGATCTGCTGCGTGGCATTGCTGAGGCGCGATTGCCACGCTTCGATCTCCTGCGTGATGGTTGCGCGGCGGCTCGCGATAATATTTTGTTCGCGGCTCAGGCGGTTGAATTCGCCCTGATGATGTCCCTGTTGGTTGCGTTTTTCGGCGAGCGTGGCGCGCTGTTCGGCCAAGCGATTACGCTCGGCATCAATATCGGGCAGGGAGCGGCTTTCATCCTTGACCGCCGTGGCGCGTCCGCGCACCTCGTCGAGATCAAGATCGATCTGGTGCAGACTATCATCAAGCGCGGCAAGTTTCGAGGTGATCGCCGTCGCTTCCTTTTCCTGCCGGTTGTAGGTTTCGCGCGCGTCGTTCAGCGCCGCAAACGCGGCTTTCAGTGCTTCACGGGCGCGGCGTTCTTCATTTTGCTGCGCCGTGAAAATCTCCGCCGCGTTGGTCAGCGCGTTGTCGGCGATCAGGGCCTCGGCTTCCGCCATCGCAATTTCGTCCTTGAGCGCGATCAGCCGGTTGCGTTGCTGCAGACGGACGGCGGTTGCCGTTTTCGCCTGCGGCGTCACGGTAAATCCATCCCAGCGCCATGCCCAACCGTTGCGGCTGACGATAATCTGGCCGGGGGAAAGAGCGTTTGCGGCATTTGCGCCGACGCTTGCGTCATCCACGAGGCCGATTTGCGACAGGCAACGCGCGAGCGCAGGCGGCGCCTGAATATAATGCGTAATCGGCGCAATGCCGGAGGGCAGGGCATAGGCTTCGCCAAGTGGCGGCAATTCGCGCCAATGGATGGGGGCGTTGCCGTCTAGCGCGGCGGTCAGCGCCTCGCCGAGCGCGACGGCGAGCGCGTTTTCAAGGCCCGGCGTCACGGTGATCAGATCGATCACTTTTTCCGATGTTTCATCCTGATGCTGAAGCAGGGAATTGAGCGCGTCCGCTTCGGCTTTCAGGCGCGTCGCGGTTTCCTTGACGCCGCGCGCGAGGTCGCGCGCTTCGGCCTGCATCTGTTCGGCGTCGCGGTAATTCTGTTCTGCACTTTGCGTTTGCTGTTGGCGTTTCGCCAATTCCAGTTCCGACGCTTCGACCAAAGCCGATGCGAAAGCGAGGTCGGGACGAGCGGCGGCTTCGGCCGCCAGCGCCACGCGTTGCGCATCCATTTGTTCGCGGCGCTGGGTCAGGTTTGCCTGTTGCGCCGTCAGCGTTTCCATTTGTTTCTGCAAAGATTGTTTACGCGCTTCGGCATGCGCAAGATCCTGCATCGCCTGGGCGAGGGCTGCGTCGAGCGACGCGACTTCCGCCTGAATGGATTCCAGCGCTTCGGTCGCCTGCGGCACTTGCGCTTCGATATCGGCGGCGTTGGTGGCCAGCTTCACATCTTCTTCAAGCAAGCGCACAACGGCGGCTTCACCGTCGGCGCGGCGGTTGCGTTCGCGCTCCATATCCGTTTGCGCCTGCATCACGCGCTGCCCGCATTCGGCGATCTCGCCATCGATGCGCTTCGTCTCTGCTTCGATCTGTTCGCGGGTCAGGGTCAGTTTTTGGACGATCGCCGCCGCTGCCGCTTCGGTCTGGCGCAGACCCGGCAGTTCGGTCGCGATTTCGGTGCGGCGCGTATTGCCTTGCGTGACGACCGCAAGGAGTTCATTGACGCGCAGTTCCGCCGTTTGCATCGCCTGCCGCGCGGCTTCGGCATTCTGTTCGCCTTCCAGCCACCGCAAATGCAATAGCGCAGCTTCGGCGCGGCGGATATGTTCGGCGAGATTGCGGTAACGCGACGCCTGCCGCACTTGTTGTTTCAGGCTGCGCAATTGCGTGTCATAGGCTTTCAATACATCGTCGACGCGGGTCAAGTTTTGTTCCGCGCCTTTCAGCTTGAGCTCCGCCTCGTGGCGGCGCGCATGCAGGCCGGCGGTGCCGGATGCTTCTTCCAAAATCTGGCGGCGGTCTTGCGGTTTGGAGCGGATCAGCGCGTCGATTTGCCCTTGTCCGACGAGGCTTGTCGAATGCGCCCCCGTCGCCTGATCGGCGAACAGCAGCTGCACATCCCTCTGTCTTACCGGGCGGCCATTGATGCGGTATTCGGAACCGTCACCGCGCTCGATGGCGCGCGTGACGTGCAATTCGTCTTCGTTATTAAATTCCGCCGTCGCGCTGCGACTCGCGTTGTCGAGGGTCAGCGAAACTTCGGCGAGATTACGCGAAGGACGCGTGGTGGTACCTGCGAAAATCACATCGTCCATATCGGCGCCGCGCATGCGTTTGGCCGAGTTTTCACCCATCACCCAACGTAAGGCTTCGACGAGATTGGATTTGCCACAACCGTTGGGGCCGACGATGCCGGTCAACCCTTCCGGGATTTCCAGAACGGTTTTTTCAACGAATGACTTAAAGCCTTGAAGATGAAGATGCGTAAATTGCATGGAATGTCCTAATGAAGCGCGAATGAAAGATTATTTTTTATGCACTTGCGCCATCATACGGTCGATGGTGGCGGCGAAGGATTCAATTCCCGCCGAGCCTTCCATCTTTTCGACGCCCTTGTTAAAAACAAAAGTTGGCGTCGATTGCACGCCATATTGGTCTGCTGCCGCGCTACGATCTGCGATTATGGCACCTTGAATATTCGGATCATTGATACAGGCCTGCGCGCGGTCGGTATCCAGGCCGCCGAGACTTGCGTATTGGATCAGAACTTTATCCGGATTGGCGGCGGTCGCCCATTTGGCTTGGTTTTCATAGAGGACGCGGATGAAAGGATAAAGCATTTCGGCGGGCATGCAGCGGCCGAGCGCCGCAGCCTTGAGGCTTGCTCCGTCGAGCGGATAGTCATGCATGATGATCCGCACCTTGCCGGTCTTGACGTAGCGTTTTTCAAGCTCAGGCAAGGTGTTCAAATAAAAATCCGCGCAATGCGGGCAGGTGAGGGAGATATATTCGTCGATGACAATCGGGCTGCGCTCATCGCCCAGAACGCGATCAGAAAAGCCGTTGCCGGCGGTTTGCGCCGAGGCTGGCGTAACGCAGGCTATAAGGGCAAAAATCGCTGCGAAAAGTAGCAAAAAACGTGACATGTGCGCGGCCTCTGTTCGAATCAAGATAGCAAGAGTATATGTTATTTATAGGGGTGGACTCAAGAAAGGTAATGCATAACCATGCTGATGGATCTGTTTTCGGCCTTTTGCCGGCAGGCAAATGAATGGATTTTGTTGCTTTTCGGCTCTGTTTTTCCGGAATACCCTAAAATCGGGATTGCGGTTTTCATCGCGGCCGCCATTTTTCTTGCTTATTTTTCGGTCAAGGGCCAGTTCAAAGTGGCCTTGAAAATGGGCCTATCGACGATTGTTTTCTTCACGGTCGCCCTTTTCTTTCTGCATTGGCTGATCAAGGTGTTTCGGATTGTGATTTGAGACAAGAATAGCCTCGCCAAAACATTGAAGAGCGTCGCGTAATTCGCTGTTATCGATTACCTTTACGTTGTTTTTGATGCCGGATATGGCTTCGGGATCGGCGGCGGGGCGGATTTTGGGTTTTGGCGGCGCGCCGAAAACCGGATCGAAAGCGATCTTGCCGATAGCGTCATAGCCGAAATAATTATTGATGCGCTGGCGCATCTGTTCGGTTTTATAGGTGAACTCCATCGCCAGCCCTTTTGGCAGGCGAACGGTCAGTGTGCCGTTGCGCCGCCGCGCCTCGTTTGGCTGATGTGGGAATGTGACTTTGGCGGGCGTCGTCACTTGCGCGTAGTCCGAGCCGACGATTTCCTGCCAATGATCAAGCAGAGCGGCATACAGCCCCCAATCCTTGCCGACGGCCTGACGGGCAACTTTTTCGACAGATTGGCTGAGTTGGCGGGGCATGAACATGAGAGGCTGGAGGCTAGAGGTTGGAGGCTAGGAAAAAAAGAGTGTAAGCTTTTAGCCGACATGATGAAACCACAAAAAATCCCTAGTCTCCAGCCACCCACCTCCAGCCTCCTCCTTCGCTGGTATGACAAAAACCGTCGCATCATGCCATGGCGGGCATTGGCGAGTGAGACACCCAATCCATATCGCGTCTGGTTGTCGGAAGTGATGCTTCAACAAACGACGGTCGGCGCGGTGGCGCCCTATTTCCAGAAATTCGTCAAGCGCTGGCCGAGGATCGAGGATCTGGCGGCGGCGGATTTGGATGACATTTTGCGCATATGGGCGGGGCTTGGTTATTACCGGCGCGCCCGGTCTTTGCATGAATGCGCCGCGAAGATCGTTAATGATTATGGCGGCGTGTTTCCACAGGATGAAAAAGTGCTGCTCGATTTGCCCGGTTTCGGCCCCTATACCGCTGCTGCCGTACGGGCGATTGCCTTTGATGAACGCGCTAATGTTGTCGATGGCAATGTGGAGCGTGTCGTCGCGCGGATTTTTGGTATCAAGACGCCTTTGCCGAAAGCGAAAACGGAATTGCGTGCGGCGGCGGAGAGGTTGTTGCCGAAATCGCGCTACTGCGATTATGCACAAGCGTTGATGGATCTTGGCGCCACCATCTGCACACCGCGCAATGCGAAATGCGATCTATGCCCCTGGCGGAAATCCTGCCGCGCTTTGGTGTTTGGCATTGTGGAGACGTTGCCGCGTCGGACGAAAGCCAGGCCAAAGCCCGTGCGCCGCGCGATTGCGTTTGTTCTCATCAATGATCGCGGTGAAATTCTGCTGCGGCAGCGCCCCAAAACCGGCCTCCTCGGCGGCATGATGGAAGTGCCGAGCAGTATGTGGTGCGAAGGGGACATGCCGATGCTTGCCCATGTCAGGCGCGAGGCCCCGGTGACCGCGCGTTGGACATTAGTGCCCGGAATCGTCCATCATGTATTTTCGCATTTTGAGTTGGAGGTGCAAGTGGCAGTTTCCAGAAACAACAAACATCTCGCAGGGCATTGGGTTGCGGTAGATCAACTTGCCGATGAAGCTCTGCCGAGCGTTATGCGGAAAATTATCGCTTGGGCGGTGCAGGCCGACAGACGTTCATAATAGACCTGCAATATGCTGTAGCCCTTCAATCTTCAAGAGCACAATCTCGCTACCTTTGAAACTGATAAGGCCCGCGGCGGCAAAGTCCTTCAATTGCTTATTGATGCTTTCGCGCGATGTCGCAAGTTTTTGTCCCAGCAGGGACTGGTTGAGGCCGGAACGAATTATGATCTGGCCATTGTGTTCATCCCCATAATCGACGGCCAATCGCAGCAACATACGTGCAAGGCGCCGGGAAAGATTCTGTAGGCCGAGCAGATCGATGGTGTCGAGATAAATGCGCAGGCGATGACACAGCATTTGGATAATACCGAGCATCGCCTCGGGATGTTCTTTCAGCGCAGGCAGAAAATCATCGCGACGTAAGAGCATGAGCCGGGTTTCCGTATCGGCTTCGGCATCCGTCGTGCGCGGCAGCCCATCCAGCAGCGCGGTTTCGCCAAACAGCTCGCCCACTTCAACGAGGCTGACGAGTACGCTCCGTCCATCCTCTTCGACGATGCTCATGCGCAAGCGCCCCGTCATGACCACGCCCATAAAGACATCGGAATCGCCGCGGTGATAGACGATCTCTTTCGGTCGGTAATTCTTGTAAAGCGCTTTGGCAAGGATTTGCTCGCGCACAGCCGGGGCGAACAGGCTGAAGAATTCGTCATACTGCAACCGGTCGACCAGATTTTGCGCCGACAATGATTGCGGCGATGTCTCTTTAATCAGGTCGATGATCCGCTGTTTGCTCATCCTTCCACGCTACGCAAAAAAAGCATGCTGATCTAGCTGCAAATTCAAGCATGGGCAGCGTTATGAAGCAGATCACAAAAATTCAAAAATATAACTGTCAGAGTTGTGAGCCAGTTCATACCGTCAGCCTCCATGCGTAACCTAGGTTGCTCCTATTGAAGTCAACACTCACGGAGGACACCATGACTTACAGTACGGAGCACCCGAGAGCCGCATGGGGAAAAGTTATGCGCGAAGCCCTGAAACGTCCTGGTAGTTCAGGCTTAGTGGCTATGAGCTTTGCCACGGCCCATTTTGCCGGAGCGGCTTTGACAGGTGACCCATTTCTGGTGCAATGGGGCTGTGCATGGGCGATGATGGGGGCAACCCATTTTGGACTGCACGCCAAATCGATTATCAATCCTGGCGCGGCGGACAAAGCTAGCGAATTGCCTTGCAGCATTCGCTCTCAGAAACCCCCGATGTCATGGAAGCAAGTTGTCTCTGAAATCGCCGGACATCCAGTCAAATCCGGAGCTATCGAGTGTGGATCTGGAACGGCGGCATTCGGCGCGGGTGTGGTCACTTCAAATCCATATCTGTTAGGAGTCGGAGGTTCATTGATTCTTCATGGTGTGAAGCGTATGGGCAACCATCTTGCAGGCATTCGTTTTCCAGAGCTTGTCGCCAAATAAATTATGACAGCCTTAAAGGCCAAGAGATAAGTATGCGTTGGAAACAACGCATACTTATTGTCGTAAAAAGGCTTGGCGAATATTCCGTCCCTCGAGAGGAAATGTCCATTTTTTATACAGCCTAGTGAAGCGCCTTTGTTTTTGCCGATTGGCTCAATCGGTGCGGTTCTGTGGCCGGTCTTTGCTCCAAGACTGGAAACAAGGGAACCCCTTGTTCTCGCAATATGCAAACTTCCTCTTGTGAAGGTGTTCCTAGGATGCGGTCTGGAGGGATTTCCCCACTCTGCATGGCTGTGGCCAACGAGAAAAAATCTTTTCCGACGTTTTTGAAACCGGAGTTTCTCTTCTCTTGCTGGGGGGCTTGGCGCGACAGACCAGAATTGACATGTGGTTTGGATAAAGCTTCTTCAACAGCAGGGTCCCCGCATGTAGTGCAAGCGAGCATTGAGGCTTTGAAGAGTTTTTTAAAAACTTCGCGATCATCATAGAAAGCATCCGTGCGATGACCTTCTTGGCAACAAAATCCAAGCGATATCATGCATCCCTCAAATCGTATAAGAAGAATAGTTGTTCAATTCTTGAATCGTAACAGAAAATGAACAGGGAAGAAAATTGTGAGGATGACGTTCCTGCTTCACTAAGAAACTACGCAGGACATGCATCTCGTTCGAAGAGCTGGCGGCGACTTACTCTCCCGGGTCTTAAGACACAGTACCATCAGCGCTGGGGGCTTTCACGTCCGAGTTCGGGATGGGATCGGGTGCAGATCCCCCGCTAAAACCACCAGCTCGTCGAACGAGATGACATGCAATGAAGTGTGGGTCAGAACTTGTTTTCAGGGCAGGGGGTGTAACCCTGCGGTTCCTGAAATTGTCTGTCCTCTGATAAGGATCAAGCCAATTGAGCTATTAGTACCGGTAAGCTACGCGTGTCGCCACGCTTCCACATCCGGCCTATCAACGTGATGGTCTATCACGGCTCTCAGGGATTAATAGTTTCGAGGTAAGTTTCACGCTTAGATGCTTTCAGCGTTTATCTCGTCCATACTTAGCTACCCGGCTATGCCGCTGGCGCGACAACCGGTCCACCAGAGGTATGTCCATCCCGGTCCTCTCGTACTAGGGACAGCTCCTCTCAATAATCCTACACCCACGGCAGATAGGGACCAAACTGTCTCACGACGTTTTGAACCCAGCTCACGTACCACTTTAATCGGCGAACAGCCGAACCCTTGGGACCTTCTCCAGCCCCAGGATGTGATGAGCCGACATCGAGGTGCCAAACGACCCCGTCGCTATGGACGCTTGGGGGTCATCAGCCTGTTATCCCTAGAGTACCTTTTATCCGTTGAGCGATGGCCCTTCCACGAAGAACCACCGGATCACTATGACCGACTTTCGTCTCTGCTTGACATGTACGTCTTGCAGTCAGGCTAGCTTGTGCCATTGCACTCGACAGATGATTTCCGACCATCCTGAGCTAACCATCGCGCGCCTCCGTTACGCTTTGGGAGGCGACCGCCCCAGTCAAACTACCCAGCATGCAGGGTCCTGGTCCGAGTTTCATCGGACTCAGTTAGATATCAAAGATTACAAGGGTGGTATTTCACTGACCGCTCCACTCGGGCTAGCGCCCAAGCTTCAAAGCGTCCCACCTATGCTACACATGCTATCTCTAATACCACTGCAAACTTATAGTAAAGGTTCATAGGGTCTTTCCGTCTAACCGCGGGAACTCCGCATCTTCACGGAGAATTCAATTTCACTGAGTTGGTGTTGGAGACAGTGGGGAAGTCGTTACGCCATTCATGCAGGTCGGAACTTACCCGACAAGGAGTTTCGCTACCTTAGGACCGTTATAGTTACGGCCGCCGTTTACTGGGGCTTCGGTTCAGAGCTTGCACTCCTCTCCTTAACCTTCCAGCACCGGGCAGGCGTCAGACCCTATACGTCGTCATGTGAGACTTCGCAGAGTCCTGTGTTTTTGGTAAACAGTCGCCACCCCCATTTCTGTGCCCCTGTCCCGTGGTTGCCCATAGGACAGGCCCTCTTTTCCCGAAGTTACGAGGGTAATTTGCCGAGTTCCTTCAACACCATTCTCTCAAGCGCCTGAGTATACTCAACTCGTCCACCAGTGTCGGTTTGGGGTACGGCCTATAAGTTGGAGCTATTTCCTGGAAGTCTATCGCCCGCCCTCGAAATCCAATAATCTCGGACAAACTTTAAACTTCGTCACTACCAACAGGCTGCGGAATATTAACCGCATTTCCATCGACTACGCCTTTCGGCCTCGCCTTAGGAGCCGGCTCACCCTGCGCGGATTAACCTTGCGCAGGAACCCTTGGACTTTCGGCGAAAGTGTTTCTCACACTTTTTATCGTTACTCATGTCAGCATTCTCACTTCCGATACCTCCATCATCTCTTCCGAGTATGACTTCACAGGCTTACGGAACGCTCCGCTACCACTCAAAAGACTCGCAAGTCTTCTGAATCCATCGCTTCGGTATGTGACTTAATCCCCGTTACATTTTCGGCGCAGGCCGGCTTGTCTAGACCAGTGAGCTATTACGCTTTCTTTAAAGGATGGCTGCTTCTAAGCCAACCTCCTGGCTGTCTTGGCCTTCCCACATCCTTTCCAACTTAGTCACAATTTGGGGACCTTAGCGGATGGTCTGGGTTGTTTCCCTCTCGACGTCGGACGTTAGCACCCGGCGTCTGCCTCCTGGACTATACTCTTCGGTATTCGGAGTTTGGTTGGGGTTGGTAGGGCTCGCGCCCCCCTAGCCTATCCAGTGCTCTACCCCCGAAGGTAATCATCCAAGGCTCTACCTAAATAGATTTCGCGGAGAACCAGCTATTTCCTGATTTGATTGGCCTTTCACCCCTAATCACAGCTCATCCCAGACTATTTCAACAGGCATGGGTTCGGTCCTCCAGCTGGTGTTACCCAGCCTTCAACCTGGCCGTGACTAGATCATCAGGTTTCGGGTCTAATACGTGCAACTCAGTCGCCCTATTCAGACTCGCTTTCGCTTCGCCTTCGCCTATCGGCTTAAGCTTGCTGCACACACTAACTCGCTGACCCATTATACAAAAGGTACGCTCTCACCCTTGCGGGCTCGAACTGCTTGTAAGCATTCGGTTTCAGGTGCTCTTTCACTCCCTGCATTAGGGTTCTTTTCACCTTTCCCTCACGGTACTTGTTCACTATCGGTCACTGAGGAGTACTTAGGCTTGGAGGGTGGTCCCCCCACGTTCAGACAGAATTTCACGTGTTCCGCCTTACTCAAGTCTTCTCCCAACTATCTACCCATACGGGACTATCACCCACTATGGTCGCCGTTTCCAAGGCGTTCTGGTTTAATTGGGAAAAGCACTGGCCTGGTCCGCGTTCGCTCGCCACTACTAGCGGAGTCTCGGTTGATTTCCTTTCCTCCGGATACTGAGATGTTTCAGTTCTCCGGGTTTGCTTCATGAACCTATGTATTCAGTTCATGATACACCTTACGGTGTGGGTTGCCCCATTCGGACATGTTCGGATCACAGTCTGCTCGCAACTCCCCGAACCTTATCGCAACGTGCTACGTCCTTCATCGCCTCTCAGTGCCAAGGCATCCACCAAATGCTCTTGTCATGCTTGATCCTTATCAGAAGCCAGATCTGTTTGGTGCGAATTTCCGCTCTATCCGACAAGGAGTAGGGCAGGCGTTCGATCTGCGTTATGGCGCTTTCGCCAAGTTGTTTGAGACCGTCTTCGGGACGGAGAGAACAAACCATAACGTACTTTTTACTACTGACCGTTTACACATAGGTATTCTCCTGACAATGGCTCGGCAAGAACCACCGTCAACCTATGTGAAACATACACTTCATTGTTATCAATCGATTTCGTTATGAACCAACGAAATCAATCGATGTCATTTCACAATTTTCTTCACCATGTCCAAGAACATCCACGCTTTGGGGCGTGGAAACTTTTTGCTTCTCATGGAAACCAATTTTACGGGGCAGGGGCGAACATCGTCCAGCCAAAATTTTCTAAGGTGGTGGAGCTGGACGGGATCGAACCGACGACATCCTGCTTGCAAAGCAGGCGCTCTCCCAGCTGAGCTACAGCCCCATTCACACTTAAAAAGGTGGTGGGCCTGGTAAGATTTGAACTTACGACCTCACGCTTATCAAGCGCGCGCTCTAACCAGCTGAGCTACAAGCCCGCTTTCTGCTTTTTGGTTTCCTGAGAAGGGATACGACGACGGCGACCGGCTGGTTTAGCGCGATGGCCAAACCAACGTATTATCGAATGCTAAGTCCAAGCGTGCGGCCCGTGAGAGCTTGGCAACATTTGGATCCTTAGAAAGGAGGTGATCCAGCCGCAGGTTCCCCTACGGCTACCTTGTTACGACTTCGCCCCAGTCATTAACCTCACCGTGGCCGCCTGCTTCCTTGCGGTTAGCTCAACGGCTTCAGGTAAGACCAACTTCCATGGCGTGACGGGCGGTGTGTACAAGGCCCGGGAACGTATTCACCGCAGCGTGCTGATCTGCGATTACTAGCGATTCCAACTTCATGCACCCGAGTTGCAGGGTGCAATCTGAACTGAGATGGTTTTTGGGGATTGGCTCCGTCTCGCGACTTCGCAACCCACTGTCACCACCATTGTAGTACGTGTGTAGCCCAACCTGTAAGGGCCATGAGGACTTGACGTCATCCCCGCCTTCCTCCGGCTTGTCACCGGCGGTTTCTTTAGAGTGCCCAACTAAATGGTGGCAACTAAAGATGAGGGTTGCGCTCGTTGCGGGACTTAACCCAACATCTCACGACACGAGCTGACGACAGCCATGCAGCACCTGTGTTCCAGCCAGCCGAACTGAAGGATCTAGTCTCCTAGACCCATACTGGACATGTCAAAGGTTGGTAAGGTTCTTCGCGTTGCGTCGAATTAAACCACATACTCCACCGCTTGTGCGGGCCCCCGTCAATTCATTTGAGTTTCAACCTTGCGGCCGTACTCCCCAGGCGGCATGCTTAATGCGTTAGCTGCGACACTGTGACCATGATGGTCTCAACGTCTAGCATGCATCGTTTACGGCGTGGACTACCAGGGTATCTAATCCTGTTTGCTCCCCACGCTTTCGCGCCTCAGCGTCAATGTAGGTCCAGTTGGCCGCCTTCGCCACGGGTATTCTTCCCAATCTCTACGAATTTCACCTCTACACTGGGAATTCTACCAACCTCTACCTAATTCAAGTAAGACAGTTTTGAAAGCAATTCCCGGGTTGAGCCCAGGGCTTTCACTTCCAACTTGTCAAACCGCCTACGCGCCCTTTACGCCCAGTAAATCCGAACAACGCTAGCTCCCTTCGTATTACCGCGGCTGCTGGCACGAAGTTAGCCGGAGCTTATTCTATGGGTACCGTCATCATCGTCCCCATCAAAAGAACTTTACAACCCGAAGGCCTTCATCATTCACGCGGCATGGCTGGATCAGGGTTGCCCCCATTGTCCAATATTCCCCACTGCTGCCTCCCGTAGGAGTCTGGGCCGTGTCTCAGTCCCAGTGATGCTGATCATCCTCTCAGACCAGCTATGGATCGTAGCCTTGGTGAGCCATTACCTCACCAACTAGCTAATCCAACGCGGGCCCATCTTTCGGCAATAAATCTTTCCCCCGAAGGGCGTATCCGGTATTAGCACCAGTTTCCCGATGTTATTCCGAACCGAAAGGTAGGTTCCCACGCGTTACTATCCCGTGCGCCGCTCTCCTTGCGGAGCGCTCGACTTGCATGTGTTAGGCCTGCCGCCAGCGTTCGTTCTGAGCCATGATCAAACTCTCAAGTTTGAATTGTGTGTTAAGCCGTGTTTTTAAGGCACGGTCTAAAACGTATTAGATTCTGCTTGTACGCAAAACCTTAAGAGGGTTTCTTCATACTCAACGTCCCTGATTTGCATCAGAGATATATTATATCTGTTTCGCTTACCACGAAACAGAAGCATATCCCCAACTTGCGTTAGAGATATGCCGAACTTGTCGACTTAAGGATGCGTAACAAACGAACCGAAACCATTTCTTAACCGTTGCCGGTTATGAAAGGTGTGTGATAACACCGGCCAGAACCTTTTGTGCCCGAAGGCACAAACTCCCACCGCGGATCGCCGTCTGCGCATCCCTTCTCATCATTTTTACGATGTCCAAGAACAAGCACTTTACCGACAAAAAGAAGCACAAAAGAGACATCCACGCTTGATGGTTTTTCAAGCCTGAGGTCTGTTTTGTGGCGCTATAGTCGATAAGATAGCTCCCGGCACTCCAGCGAGTGGCTGCCGGTAACGAGGAATTTACATATTCTTAATGCGCTCAACAACAACACCATATAGGCGAGCGGATCGCATCATCGCTACGCCTGTATTTGTGCTCTCTTCAATTTCGCGGATAAGTTGTTCGGGTGTAAAATCGGCTCTACCGGTCGCGACTCTATGATCGGGATTTGCCCTTCGTTGAAGGGTTATTGCAACCTGTTTATATGCCGCTAGATCGAGTTCATTGGGGGGGTATGACCGGCTCCGCTGGTGAAGCAGGTATGACATCGCCAAATGCAGCACGAAACGCCGCCTTGATTTCATCAGAACCATTTTCGGCGATTAAATCAGCAATAGTCGCAATATCACCATTTTGATTTATCGAAATTGGATTACCAAGTTCCAACTCATCGAACTCAAGGCTTCAGAAATTTGAACACGGCATAACTCCATGTAGAAAGATGATCTTCCTATCACCTTTCTAACCTCAGATTGGAATTTGCACAATCATCTGGATTGCCGACTTGGATTTTCCTGCTTATCCCACCACCATCGCCGTCCTCACCGTCATCGACACGTCCTCGGCAATGGCAAGCAGATAAGCGAGGTCTTCGGCTTCGCGCCATGAGGTTTGCAGAATTTCACAGCGCACATTGCCGCGGTCGAGCGGATTATCCATCAAGGTCTTATATTCCTTCGCGGCTTTCTCGGCGCGTTTTTCAAGATAGGTTGGCAAAACGTCCAAAGTAACGGAGTTGAATTCGATATGGTTCAACCCACGCTGAATGCGTTTGGCGACATGGTTCCCGTAACGTCGATGCAACTCTTCGTACAACATGGGTTTGCCTCATATAAAAAACTTAATGGCGCGTCTGAAAACGAAGTCCTTCTTTCATCAAATCAAAAACATTGCTTAAACGTTCCTGCCACGAAAATTTGGCAACTTCGGCTTCTTTCACGCCTTCAAATTGTTCCAACGTACGGAGAATCGCGCAGGCATTTTCATGCCCGTAACGATCTTCAAGGTCATGAAATTCGAGTGTCGACA
>Ga0206868_10153_pt1 | contig 19879 bp, 21 predicted proteins | sample Alteio_BWOrgCont_38_FD_152901 | JGI IMG/M metagenome (GOLD analysis project Ga0206868, IMG submission 152901) | Enriched cells from forest soil in Barre Woods Harvard Forest LTER site, Petersham, Massachusetts, United States -... | ecosystem: Environmental > Terrestrial > Soil > Temperate forest >... | reverse complement strand
CGGTCGGATTAGTCCCCACCCATCCGTCATGGTGGATGGTCGTATGAAGCGGTTGCGCTCCGTCCGCCACGTAATGCCCCATCCAGCCCGCATAAAAAATAATATTCTGTTCTACGGGGTCGGTCGGTTGGCCGGCTTCTTTCAGCACGCGATATTCGCGGAAAGCGGCTCGCAAGCGCTCAAAAATCTCCATGGTGATATAGGGCTGTAAGCCAACATTTTCCGGCAGATAATCGTCAGGATTATTCTTTACAGTGGCGCGCTCTGCGAAGAGCAATTGATAGAATTCGTAGCGCCCGCGCGGCAGGTCGCCCAATCCCTGAATTCTTTCGAGACAGATGAAATGATCGGGGCTCTGAGCGTTATTCAGCGCATACTCGCCCTTTCCCCTCCACCTGTCAGGTTCCGGGCCGAGGTACGCAATGCGAGCGATTGCGGCGCTGGTTCGTAGAAAAGCCGGCATTGACGCTGGTATTTTTTCTGCGGCAACTTGATTAACGTAGGTGTGCCCGTCCGGCCCCCAGCCGAACGCGGGAAGTTGGGCAATTAATAGGACGCCTGCGATCAGAATCGCCGCGATCTTGGCGGCTGGCGCCTTCGCGCAACGCCCATTCATCTATGCGCCACCCACTTTCTTTCGATATTCACGAGCTTTCGCGATGATTTTCTCTTCATCGAGAGTGCGCATTTGCCTGTTTTCCATCACGATTTTGCCTGCGATCACCACGGTCTTTACGTCCGAGCCCTTCATGGCATAAACGAGTTGTGAATAGACGTTGTACATCGGAACCGCGTGAGGGCCGTTCGTATCCACCAGGATCAGGTCAGCCTTCTTGCCTTCTTCCAGCGAGCCGATCTGTTTGTCCAGATGGAGAGCCCTGGCTCCGCCAATCGTAGCCATTTCGAGCGCCTGTTTTGCCGTCAATACTCTGGGGTCCATGCGGGTGATTTTCTGCAGCTTTGCGGCAATGTCCATTTCTTCGAACAGGTCCTGGCTATTGTTGCTGGCGGCGCCATCCGTCGCAAGGCCCACAGGGTGGCCCGCGGCCAGCAACTCGGTAACAGGCATCACCCCGGAAGCCAGCTTCATATTGCTGGAAGGATTGTGAACGCAGCCCACGCCGTGTCGCGCGAGCGCGGCAATATCCGCCGCATCCACCCAAATGCAGTGCGCGCCAACGAGATCGTTTCCGAGCACGCCGATACGTTCCAGGTACGCGACCGGAGAAAGCCCGTGTTTCGCGCGGCTCATTGCTGTCTCAAAAGGGGCCTCGGCGATGTGCATCAATATGGGAGCTCCATGTCGCCTCGCCAAAGCTGCCGCTGACTGAAGGTTTTTCTCCGAAAGCGTATAAATCGAATGCGGCGCCACCGCAGGCGTTATCAGCGGATCGTTTTTCCAGGCGCGAATGTAATTTTCCGTGTAGGGCAGCGCTTCGGCCGGAGTGCGATGATCGGGTGCCGGGGAATCCACCATCGTTTCGCCAAGGATGCCGCGCATCCCTGCTTCTTTGGTGGCGCGGGCGACGGCGTCCTCGAAATAATACATATCCGCGAACGCGGTGATCCCGCCGCGTACCATCTCCAGCGCGCTGAGTCGCGTTCCCCAGGTGACGAACTCTTCGGTAACGTTGTGCGCTTCGGCGGGGAAAATATATTTTTGCAGCCAGTCGTCGAGGCTGTGATCGTCCGCAAAACCGCGGAAAAGACTCATCGCGGCGTGGGCGTGTCCATTGATCAGGCCAGGCAGCACCAGCGAGCCGCTTGCGTCTATCGTCTTGGCTGCGCCCTCGTGCAAGTCCATCGCGGAGCGTTCGCCCACGGCGGCGATCGTGTCTCCGCGCACCGCCACCACGCCATCTTCGATCACCCGACGGTCTGCATCCATCGTGACTACCGTGCCGCCTGTGATGAGGAGGTCCACGATTCTCGTTAGCCCTTTAGACTTATCTTGCGATCATACAATAGGCGAAATGGTAGCTTTGGATTGTCGCGGCCCTGTGGTGAGCTAAGCCGCATCATCGTTCGGACGGAATGCCTGTTAGCGAAGCCAAAAGGCCAGTTACGCGCTACTCAACGTCCGCTGCAATGCGCGGGATCACTCCGCGAAGCAGCGCCACGAAATCAGCCCTCACGCGTTCACCGGTTTCGAGCACTTCAGCGTGGCTGATCGGCTGGTCAAGAATGCCCGCGGCCATGTTTGTGACACAGGAAATCCCGAGGACACGAATGCCCATATGTCGTGCGACGATTACTTCTGGCACGGTGGACATGCCGACCATATCCGCCCCGATGGTCTTGAAGTAGTGGATTTCGGATGGTGTTTCGAAGCTTGGCCCCGAAAGAGCCGCATACACTCCCTCGTGAACCTTGATGCCCAATTTTCTCGCCTCTGAAAGCACGGCTTCGCGATAGGGCTTGTAATAGGCCTGGGTCATGTCGGGAAAGCGCACGCCGAAGCGCTCATCATTGGGCCCCACCAGAGGATTCACGCCTTGCAGGTTAATGTGGTCGCGAATCGCCACCAGCGCTCCCTGGCTGAAGTCGAGATTGATTGCGCCGGCGGCGTTGGTCAGGATCGCGGCACGAATTCCCAGTCGCCCGAACACTCGCATCGGAAAAACCACGTTTTTTGGCGAGTATCCTTCGTAAAGGTGCACGCGGCCCTGCATGGCTGCCACGGGAATCTGGCCCACTTTCCCGATCACAAGAGCTCCCGCGTGCCCTTCAATCGTAGAACGCGGGAAGCCGGGAATTTTTTCGTAAGGAATACGCGCGGCGCTTTCAAACTCATCAGCGAATCCGCCGAGACCCGAGCCAAGCACGAGCGCAACTTTGGGGCGCAGCTTCGTCCTGGAAAGAATGAATTTGGCCGCGCGTTGGGCTCGGGCGAACTCGTCGGCGCCCGCCAAAGGCTTTAAACGAGAAGGAGTCATTGGAGCATCACACCCACAATCGAAGCGGACATTAGATTCGCCATCGTGCCAGCGAGCATGGCTCGCAGTCCCAGTCGCGCCAGTTCCGCTTTTTTGTTTGGCGCCAGTGCTCCGATTCCGCCGATCTGGATCCCAATGGAGCTTAGATTCGCAAACCCGCACAGCGCGAACGTGGCGATCGTAAATGACTTTGGATCGATGTCGGGCTGCATTGGTCCGAGCCGCTGGAATGCTACCAACTCGTTCGTCACCATTCGCAAGCCGAGTAGGTTGCCCACCGCATGGCAGTCTCGCCACGGAACGCCGATTACCCAGGCAATCGGCGAAAAAAGGTAGCCGAAAATCTGCTCGATGCTCGCGGGAAACCAGTGCACCAAATTGTGCACAGCGTTAAAGCAGCCATCGAGCAGGTAGATCAATGCGATAAACGAGATCAGCATTGCCGCCACGTTCAGCGCGAGATGCAATCCGTCTATCGTGCCGCGGGAGATCGCGCCGAGAATGTTGACGTCGCGTTCAATTTCGGCCATCTCCACTTTGCCTCCCGTGAGCGGCGTTTCCGTCTCGGGCACGAGAACCTTCGCGAGCAGGATGGTCCCTGGAGCGGTCATGATCACCGCCGCCAGCAGGTGCTTTGCTTCAATCCCGTACGCGATATAGGCGGCCATCATTCCGCCGGAAACGTGCGCCATCCCGCTGGTCATGATGGTCATCAGCTCGGAACGCGTCACGTCCGGCAGAAAAGGACGGATCGTGAGCGGTGCTTCCGTCTGCCCCATAAAAATACTCGCCGCGACGTTCAGAGATTCCGCTCCGCTTGCCCCCATAAGACTCGTCATCACGCGCGCTGCGAGCTTCACGATCAGTTGCATCACGCCCAGGTAATAGAGCACGGCAAAAAAGGCGGCAATGAAGATGATCGTTGGAAGCGCCTGGAAAGCGAAATAGAAGCCCCTGGGTGAGTTCTTCTGTCCCAAATCGCCGAACACGAATGAGGATCCGTAGAAGGCAAAACTCAGCAGCCAGTTCGCTCCGGCCCCCAATTTTTCGAATAGCAGCCGTCCATATGCCCAGCGTAAGGCGAGAAACGCGAATACAATTTGCAGCCCCAGCCCCCACGCCACCGTCTTGTAACGAATCGCGCGGCGATTGGTGGAAAAAGTAAACGCCAGCGCCAGCATGGTGAGCATTCCCAAGAGCCCTACGAATCGGTGCATCGACTGCACTCTCCTTAGCGCCGGTCGCCTGCTACGCGCTTATGTCTATATTTCATGGAGACGAAGATGCCAAACCCCTGGCGCTTGAATTTACCACCCGTGTGGCCCCACGCAACCGTCATCCAGAGCGAAACAATACATTTTGCAAACGCTACTCGGCTCCGAGAAACGCATATCGAAGCATGAAAAGAACCGTGAGTATCCACATGAGCGGGCTGATTTCGCGGTATTTCCCCGTGCCAAGTTTGAGGAATGTGAAGGAGATCACGCCGAGGCTCAATCCCGTTGCGATGCTAAAGGTGAGAGGGGTGGCCACCAAAGTGAGAAACGCCGGAAACGCATCACTGAAATCATTCCATCGAATCCTCGCAATCGAACTGCACATCAGCGCGCCTACCAGGATCAGCGCGGGAGCCGTGGCATAGGCGGGAATCGCCGTTACCACCGGGGCGCAGAACATGGCCGCCACAAAAAGAGCGGCGATGAGTACATTACCGAGGCCCGTTTGCGCTCCCGCGGCGACACCCGCCGCACTCTCCACATAACTCGTCACTGTGGAGGTGCCGCTCAGCGCGCCAACCATCGTCCCAAAAGCGTCCGCAAGCAGCGCACGGCTGGCGCGCGGAAGCTTGCCATTGCGCAAAAAGCCGCCCTGCTCGCACACCCCTACAAGCGTTCCAACGTTGTCGAAGAGATCGACGAAAAAGAATACGAACACCAGGTCCCCAAACCCGATCTTGAATGCTGACCGGAAGTCGAGCTTTAAGAAGGTACCGGATGGATTTGGAAGCGAGAAGAAATGCTGCGGCCAATGCGTGAGGCCCAGCGGGATTCCGGCAAGAGCCGTCATGACGATCCCCAGCAAGATTCCACCGCCCAGGCCGCGAGCCATCAAGATGGCGATCAGCACGAGTCCCGCGGCTGCGAGGAGCACTTCGGGATCGGAGGCTTTTCCAAGCCCGACCAAAGTGGCGGGATTTGCGACGATGATTTTTGCGTTGCGCAGTCCGATAAACGCGATGAAGAATCCAATTCCCGCCGCCGTCCCGTGTTTCAAGCAATCGGGAATATCGTTGACGATGTGCTCGCGAATATTGGTGAGCGTCAGCGCCAGAAAAATGACTCCCGAAAGGAACACAACGCCCAGCGCTGTCTGCCACGGAATATGCCGGCCAATAACGATGGAATATGCGAAATAAGCGTTCAGCGACATACCCGGAGCAAGCGCAATCGGATAATTCGCCCACACGCCCATCACCAGAGTTGCAATTGCCGCGGAAAGGCACGTTGCAAAGAGCACTCCCTCGACAGGCATCCCGGCTTCTCCGAGGATCCGGGGGTTCACCACCACCACGTACGCCATGGCCATGAAAGTTGTGAGGCCACCGATTAATTCGCGCTGAACGGTCGTCTTATATTCGGGCAGATGAAACACGCGATCGAGGAGGCCGCCTGCTTGGTTGACAGAGGCTGTCGCGGTTTGAGGCATCGCGGAAGAATAGTTGATCGCTGTGAACTTATCCAATCAGTTCTTCTATTGGATGGCCCCGGAAATTTTATGCGGGAGAGAAGGTACGATCGCTGCCAAAAGGCGGTCGGCCCGCGGTGGCGTGTAGAAACCGCGGGAATCAGTCGAGGATATCGGAGCTGCAGGTTCGTGACGTGCCGCCGCGCCAAAGCGGGCTTCCGAGATTCGAAGAAAGTTTCGCATTGGTGGCGCTTTCGAAAGAAGCGATCGTTTCGCGGAACACAGCCGCCGCCTTCGATCGATCGTCATTTCCGATCAGGGCCGCAATGCCTCGTTCAGATTTGGCGCTGCCTTGCATTTTGGCGCTTAGCGTTTGCGGGCGGGAACCGAGGCTGCCCCCAAAATCCACGATCCACATCTCCGTCGAGTTGCCCTCGCTCCTGATCGTCGCTCCAGCCACGTGCAGCTGCGCTAGGAGCGGAGCTATCGCCTTCGATTTTTCGCTCGGTAAGCGAATTGTCCAAAGAATGTCGGTGCCGCCGCTTTTCGGCATGAACCACAGAACAAATTTCTGCCGCTCGTATTCCCCGAGGAGGGCTGCCGCGTAATCGATCTGCCTCCGGGTCAAACGAGCTTCCACAACCAGCGAATTTTCGGTTTCTCCGCTGAATATGCCGAGCGTGCCCGAGATTCCGGCGGGATGCGAAAAGGAGCAAACAATCCGATCGGCCACGGAAATCGCATTCAGCTCTTCGAACGACTCCAAACGGCTTCCGGCCTCTTCATTCGAAAGACGCGAGGTAGTATGGGGGCTCGCAAAAATATAGGAAACCCGATTCTCGACGACCCGATTCTCCCCAACCGACGACGCTCGTGCCCAAGCGCTCGTGCAAGTGAAGGCCGCTAAAATTACCGCCAATCTAGACATGCGCACGGTGCAATCTCAGTGTTTCCCCGCTTGACTCTTGCGCCAACTCACCAGCGCCTGTATTGTACGGCATGGGCGACTCCGTCGGGCTCGGCAACGCGAGCGAATCTCCCTCCTCGGCTCGCGCGAAACCATTACCAACTCGTGAAAAAGATTACGGCCTGCGCCGTGAGGTGCTTTCGCCCTTTGAGACGCTCGCGCAGTCGGTTTCCACCATCGCGCCCGCTTCCACTCCCGCAGCCACGATCCCTCTTGTCTGCGCACTTGCGGGAAATGGCACTTGGCTCGCCTATGTGCTGGCCACGGTTGCGATATTGCTTGTGGCGTGGTGCGTGGGTCGCTTCGCCCGCTATTCTTTCTCTCCCGGATCGCTTTATAACTACGCATCCATGATCTTGCCCCCGTGGGTGTCTTCCATCGTCGCCTGGAGTCTTCTTCTTGCCTATGTGGGCACGGCAGCGAGCGTCATCGGCGGTTTTTATCATTATGCGATCGTCTTCGTTCAAAGATCCGGCGACCACCGGCTTGCATCCGTTTTGCTGGCCCTGATTGTCACAGGAATCTCAGTATGGATCGCTTGCCGCGACGTGAAAATTTCTGCCCGGCTGATGCTGTGGATCGAAGCCACATCCGTCCTGATGATACTCACGGTCGTTTCGCTTGTGCTCGTCCGGCGAGGATTCCATCTGGATTTCGCCCAGCTCCACTTGCAGGGCATGTCGGGCAGCGGACTGCGTCTCGGACTTGTGCTCGCGTTATTCAGCTTTGTGGGTTTTGAAAGTGCAACCACACTGGGAACCGAAGCTCGCGACCCTTTGAAGACGATACCGCGCGCCGTAATTCTGAGTTCGCTTGTCAGCGGGGCCTTTTTCACGTTGACTGCTTACACCGAAGTCCTCGGTTTTCGCGTAGCTGGCCAGGATCTCGGCACCAGTGACGCTCCGATGCACGTCCTCGCCGCAATCGGCCGCCTCCCGATTCTGGGCTCGCTGATCGATATCGGAGTTCTGGTGAGCTTATTCGCGGGGACGCTCGCCTGCATCACTGCCGCGGCGCGTGTGCTGTTGCTGATGTCTCACAATGGTCTCGCGCACGGTGGTTTGCGCGCCACCCACCCTCTTCATGAAACGCCCCACCGCGCGCTTATCATCACTGGCAGCGCGGCGGTGATTCCGGTAGCAATACTGGCGGCTCGTGGAGCAAGTGGCCTTGATGTCTATGGGTGGATGGGCTCTCTTGCCACGTACGGATTCATCGTCGCCTACGCTTTGGTCTCCGTCTCGCTTCCTCGATATTTGCGGGATCATGGAGCGTCGGATGCCGCTGCGCGCGTCATCCCTTGGCTTGCATGCGGGACGATGCTTCTGGCCTTGCTGGGCAATTTATATCCCGTGCCCGAGGGCCCGTACGGCAAATTACCTTACATTTTTGTGGCCTATTTGGTTGCCGGCACACTTTGGTATGTGTTCCACACGCGCACGCAAGCAGCTCGCCCCGACTAAGGTTGACGACTAAGGCTGTCCGTCCGCGTCTGCCTGCGCCACGAGCAGCAGCACGATCCCGATCACGGTGAAATTGCGGAAAGCGGCTTCTTGCCCGTTCCACGTTTTCGACTGCCACATGAGAAACCACTCGGCGCCCACACCGAGAAAGGCCACCAGCCACTGCAACAGACTCACGGTGAGGCCCACAACCGAAATGCCTTTCGCGCTGTTGAATGCGGCGGAGCTTTCGTGCAGCGTTTTGACGAGGCGCACGCCGCCCCACCAGCACAGCGCCATCGCCACAGCTTCCCAGATAATAATCGCCAGATAAAAGGCCGTATGCAGGGCAGATGAATTGATCGCTCGCCACATCCCATGATTTCCAGGAAATGTGGAGTCCATCATCATCACATGCCGCACGAATTGATAATTCGAGTCATAGTCCGTGACGTTATTGAACACGACGAGCGAATAAAAAAGCGCCACCGCGAACACCAGCAGCACTTTGGCCGCGCGTAGTTTCATGGTCGCTCCTGAGGAGCGAAGGTCTGGAAATATGCGCGGAGAGCCTCGATCGTTTCCTGGTCGTAACTCGGATTCCCAGGCATTTCCGCGCGCGGATTCTTCTTCTTCGGTTCGCGCACGTACGCCGCAAAGTAGTCTGGCGAGGCGAAAGCCAGCGCGCCCAGCACAGCCCACGAACGCCCTGCCTTCTGGCCGCCCTCCCTTCCCATGTTGTGGCATCGGTAACAGTTCTGTTGAGCGATTCGATAGCCGGCCTGCACGGCAGCGTCCTGTGCGTGCGGGCCCTGAGGCGAGATCGCTTTGAATACGGCTCGCTCGTCTAGAAATTCGAGTCGCACCACCCCCCAGGGAATTTGCGCCGCGTCGCTGTGCGCGAGAATCTTGAAGCTCGGTTTGAAAGTTGGCTGCGAAATCATATACGGACCCATGCTGAAGCTCTGCGCGTCAGGATCTTTTGGCCAGCCAGGCGGGAGTTTCCCATCCACCTTGAGCACCAACAGCGGATGGTGAGCGGCAACATACGCGTGCGGGTAGGCCGCCTGATACTTGTCGTCGCAGACGGCCAGAATCATGTCGGTAGCCGCAGTCGCGCTGAGCAGCCGAAGCAATTCATCCAGCGGCACTCCACTGATCGTTGTTCTTTTCGCGAAATTCGGGTCGGCTGGCACTGTGTAACTAACTTGAGGCAGCTCCAGAAGGTCCTTCAAGGCCACGTAACCGGGGGCGCCTTTCGGCAAGCTTGCCAGCTCGCCGCTCACTTCCAGATCGGAAGACGCTTGTCGCGTCATATGAAGGGGAAGGGTGTGGACTGGCGCACCGGTAGCTCGCGAGTTGGTCCAACGTTCCGCCGCGGAAAGAGGCTTGCCTTCCGCCCCGAAGAGCGCGCCCTCCCAGAGAGCAATCGCGCAGAGAGTAGACAAAAGCGCAGACAAAAGAGCAGACAAAAACAACCCGAAACTGGCGCACACCCACCGAGCTCGTCGCATGCGGTATCTTAGCGGACGCGCGGCTTCCCGCAAGCCGAAATCGTGCCCGATAACGCCTGCTCCGCTGTGTGCTAAAGTATTTTTCCATTTCGACGGCCGAGGAATCTTGAGCTTATGGCGTCCGAAACAGAAGCGCGCTTGCAGCACCTCAATATAACGCTTCCCGCTCTACCCACCCCGGGTGGCAACTATCTTTCTGCGAGAACGGTTGGCAGCATTGTTTATCTTGCCGGGGTTATATCTACAAATTCCGCGGGAGTAATCACCGGAACGGTCGGCGTGGACCGCACCATCGAAGATGGCTATGCAGCGGCGCGAGCCTGTGCGCTCACTCAACTCGCGGTGTTGAAGCGCCACCTCGGTACTCTCGATGCTGTCAAAGCAGTTCTCGGTGTAAACGGCTACGTCAACGCAGTCGCGGGCTTTCAAGATTCGCCGAAGGTGATCAATGGCGCTTCCGACTTGTTCATTGAGATTTTGGGCGAGGCGGGCCGGCACGTCCGCGCTGCTATCGGTGTTTCCGCGCTGCCTCGCAACGCGCTTGTCGAGCTGCAGATGACGGTGGAGATATAGTCTACCGATGCCCTCGCACTCCCTTTCTGCTCATCCCACGCATTCGCGGTGGAATCGCGCGCTTCCGCCGCGGCTGAAAATTGCCTCGGGCGATACGGTGCATCTGGAATGTGTCGACTCGAGTGGCGCCCAGGTGCATCCCGCGATGACGCTACCCGAATACCTGGCCATCGATCGAGGCCGCATCCACGCGCTCACCGGGCCCATTTGGGTGGAGCATGCCGAGCCCGGCGATGTCCTGCAAATTGACGTGCTCGAAGTCGCGCATAAGGGCTGGGGATGGACGAGCGTTGTGGAAGGGCTCGGCTTTCTAAAGCACCGATTTACCGACCCGTATTTCTTTATCTGGAAACTCGAGGGAGAACTCAGCCGTTCGCTCGCTCCCGCCACGGTGCCGCTGCGGCCCTTCTGCGGCGTCATGGGTGTTGCCCCAGCGGAAGACGGCGAATTCCGCACTCGGCCGCCCGGCATCTTCGGCGGGAATATGGACGTGCGCGAACTCTACACCGGCGCCACGCTTTACTTGCCGGTACAAAATTCCGGCGCGCTCTTTTCCGCTGGCGACGCGCACGCCGCGCAGGGTGACGGCGAGGTTTGCATCAATGGCATCGAATGCCCCGTGGATGCTACGTTACGCTTTCATTTGCATAAGCAGCGTGCGTTGCCGGGGCCGCTCGTTGAGTCGCCCGCCGCAAAGAAGCCGTCGCTGGATGCCGATGCATGGGTCGTGATCGAATCGGCGACGGACGCAACCGCCGCCGCTCGCGCGGCTACCTCTCATATGATTGACCTTCTCGCTCACCACTGGGGTTTCAGCGAGGTCGACGCGTATCTGCTTTGCAGCGTGGCGATGCACCTGAAGTTCAGCCAGGTGGTGAACGAGCCTATGTTCACGGTGAGCGCCTCGATGCCCAAGCATGTGCTCCCGTCAAGAAAGCTCTTCTAGCAAATGAAAATCTCCGAAATGAAAATCAATGACCCCGAAACTCTCGCCGAACTGCAGGCTCTCTATCCGAAATACGAGGAAGCGCTCCTAACGAACGACGTAGAAACGCTCATGCGGATGTTTTGGTCCTCGCCTTATGCGATGCGCTTCGGGCCCGCTGAAAATCTTTACGGAATCGACGAGATCGCTTCCTTTCGCAAAGGCCGTTCTCCGGCCAACCTTGCTCGCGCGATTCGCCGGTTGGATATTGTGACCTTCGGCAAGAATTATGGCAGTGTCACGCTCGAGTTCGAGCGCGTGGTGGAGGGGCGGACGATGCTGGGTCGTCAGAGTCAGGTCTGGGCACGGCTGCCGGAAGGATGGCGAATCGTCGCCGCGCATGTCTCGATGCTTCCTTGAAGGAATCTGGCGCCGTGGTTCCGGCGACGACGGTCACGAACTTCACAAACGGCCCGCGCAACATTTTCCGGCAGTCGTGGCAAAAGCGCGCTGATATGTCGCTTGTCAAAACCACCGCCGTTAACGATTGTGTCTCAACGAGATTCACGTTCGATGTATTCAATGTTACCAATACTCCAAGTTTTGACATTCCCACCGCGAATGTCACCCAAAACAATCAGTTCAATGACTTCCCTTCAACCACCACGGCTCTTTATGGTCCTCCGACCGGTCTCGGAGTCGTAAACAAGACCATTGACGGTCCAAGGCAGATTCAGATGTCGTTGAGCGTGCTTTTCTAGGACTGATTTGAGCATTTCGGTATGGAGAACGGCGGCGAGTCGCCGCCGTTTCTTTTTGCGGTCGAATACTTTCTCTGGAAATGTGCCTTCGAAGTTTCTAAACTCTTGATCCTTGGGTCTTGACGGGTGGGTTTTGCAAGGAGCTCCAGATGAAGCCTTTTATTACAAAAGATACTCCTGTAACAGACGACGTTCTGAACGTCATCGCGTACCTTCCGACGACTAGTCTTTCAAAAGTGGCCGATGATGCGTTTTTTAAGAAGTTAAAAGACAAAGACTTCATGCGCCTCGGCGTCCTGCTGGCAATCAAAGGATACGAGGAAGGTGGCTCTCCGATCGGAGGCGTCATCATCGACAACGAAACGCGCAAAATCTTGGGGAAAGGGCATAACACGCTGGTTCAGGAGAATCATCCTTATAATCACGGCGAAACCTCCGCCGCCCGCGATGCGGGGCGCCAGGATTTCAGCCGCACCACCATGTTCACCACGCTCAGCCCTTGCGACATTTGTGCAACCCTTGTCTATATGCGCCAGTTCAGCAGGCTCGTCGTCGGCGACGTTACCAATGCTTCCGGTAACGAGGCCATGCTCCGCCAAAAAGGCGTTCAGGTAGATATCTTGGAGGACCCTGAAGGAGTAGCTTTCTATGCGAAATACAGGCTGGAGAAGCCGGACCAGGATTTAGAGGATTGGAAAGGCGTCGCCGCTGTGCGAAAAGCCGGCGCGGGCAGACCGTAGTAAAGTGAATTGTCCCCTGTATCGAGAGCATTCCAACAAGAGACATCGCCACCCCCGTTTGTGGTCACTTCGAGTTGGAGTGAGGCACGGCCGAGGAATGAAGCCTTTTGCCGTTGGTTGTCACGCGAAATCTCACAGCGTTCTCACTCCGCACTGAGGGTGACTTCCAGTGTCTCGACTGGCGCAGCGCGGAACGCTTCTTGCAGTTCTGCCGGCGACGAGAAGACCTTTCCTTTCACATGCCGCGCCGGAAACGAAAACTTCACCAATCGCTCCGTGAACGGGTATGGCTCCAGCACAAATTGGCGCGGACCCGAGGACCTTACCGCCACGCGATTGTGTCCGCCGTATCGCAGCGACAAAGGATGCAGCAGATTTGCAGGCTGCCGAAAATCAACGCAAGTCAGCAGAGAAAGATTGTCTGTCGCCTGAAGAAGCCTGAACCGGTCGAGCACCGCGGCTTCGGTTTTCTGCTCGGGTTTCAATCGGGCATCTGCAATGATTTGAAGCCGGAGCGCCCGTTGAAGGGCCTCCTGTTTTTCCAGAAACTGATCGAGCAGCGGGAGTTGCGCGGGCTCGATCGTTGAACGGTCGGCATGGTCGGTGAGCAGATTGTAGGTGTGCATCGAAATCAGTAGCGCCGCGTAAGCATCTTCCTCGGCCATAAGTCGAACAGCGCGATCGCGCACGGATAAATAATCCGCCAGGTCGATTTCTTCGAAAGCGGAATATTTACCGACCAACTCCACCGAAAAAGCGCTGGGTTTCCCTTGTCGCGTGATCTGCGGCGCAGCGTCGCGCGTCTTCCAGCCGTCATCGTGTCGCGCGATTCCTTTCAGCACCCTTTCTCGTGGCTCGGGAGAAAGGAACATCTCGTTGCCCCATTTTTCCGCGAAGGCCCCGGCGAGGCGTGCGTGATCGGGATGAGTTACGAGCCACCATCCAGTTTCAGTTTCCAATCGCAGCATAAAAATTTACCTGCGTTTCCTATGCCGTTTCTGGCGCGCGAGCCGATTCATGCCATTTGTGCAGGAAATACCACTCCAAGAACATCACCAGAAAAAAAAAGCTGAAACCGAGCACGGTTGCCGCCAGCACCAGCGCAAACAGGTAGTCCGTTTGAAGCTGGGAAGACGCATACAGAATCGAGTACCCAAGCCCGCCTTGTCCTACCCGGCTCGATCCCGCATAAAGCTCACCCGTAATCGCTCCGATTACGGCAATGCCGCTCGCGATCCGAATTCCAACAAAGAGCGACGGCACGGCATGCGGTAAACGAAGCTTGAACAGCAATTGGGCGGGGGAAGCACTGTGCATCAGAAACAGCTGAACAAGATTCTCGTCCACGCTGATCAGTCCTTGGGTCGTGTTTGCGATAATCGGCGCGAGCGAAATAATGAACGCGATGAGCGTCACAGCGGGTATGCCCGATCCCACCCACATCAAAATCAACGGCGCAACGGCCACGATCGGAACCGTTTGAAGCAGAAGCGTATATGGGTACAGCATGCGGCGGATCCAGCGCGACTGCGCGAAGACCAAAGCGATCACCACTCCGAAAATAATGCTCGCTAGCAGTCCTCCCAAGGATTCCTCCGCCGTAATAGCGGACGACGTAATCAGTGTTGGAAAGCGGTTGCCCACAGCGCGCGCCACAGCCGCCGGCGAAGGCAGCATGTATGGCGGAACGTGGAAAATCCCGAGCACCAGTTGCCAGATGAGCAGCAGCGCCGCAAAAACGCCAAGCGCATTCGCAAGGGTAGTCATGCGCTGTTTCATTGCGTCATCGCATTTCGCAGGCTGTGCGATACTTCCGCGATCATTTTACCGAACACCGGTTCCTCCCGCAGCGCTGCCGTGCGCGGCTCCGGCAGATCAACCGCAAAGATCGCGTGAATGCGCCCCGGGTGCGGCGCCAGCACCACGATTCGCGTCGAAAGAAATACCGCTTCTTCCACCGAGTGCGTCACAAATACCCCGGTCCAATCTTGCTCGGCGTGCAAACGCAGCACTTCTTCGTTCAACCGGTCGCGCGACATTTCGTCCAGCGCCCCAAACGGCTCATCCATCAGGAGCAGTTTCGGACTGGTAGCGAGAGCGCGGGCGATCGAGACGCGCATCTTCATCCCTCCCGAGAGTTCCCGTGGATAAGCCTTTGCAACGTGCTCCAGGCCCACAAATTTCAGAAGCGCGGCTGTCTTCTCATGTCTCCGCGCTTTGCTGGCGCCTTCGAGTTCCAGGCCCAGCCCCACGTTCTCTTCCACCGGACGCCACGGCAGCAGAGTGGCATCCTGAAATATGTACGACACCGTTTCTCTCGCGTCCTTCGGCGCCATGCCGTCCACTCGAATTGCGCCGGCGCTCGGAGCCGTTAGTCCGGATATCAATTTCAGCACGGTCGATTTCCCGCAGCCCGAAGGACCGATGACGCTGACGAATTCTCCTTTCAAAATTGTGAGATCGATCCCTTGCAGAACCATCCCCGTGTTCGAGTAGCGCTTGCTGACGCCCGCAAATTCAATTTGGGGCGCCACACGATTCTCGCTCATTCGGATTTCTCGCAGCGCGGCAGATAGAGCGCGGCCGGGCGCTTTGCGTCGTGAAACACCATCTGCGTGGAGCGGCGCCAGTCCCAAGACGTCGCGCGGCACGAAGGCACAGGCGTTCCCGGGTTGCGATCGTAAAGTGGGAAAGCGCTGCTCGCAATTTCGAGTCGGATGCGGTCGCCGGTATCGAAGCTGCACGACGTGGGCTCGAGATTGAATTCCCAGAGCTGAATTTTATCGGCCGCATATCCGGATTCGGCAAAAAGCCAGCTGGAACGCGCGATGCCCATACAGATGAATTCCGCCGCCCCATTGACGCGGACGCGCACGAGCTTGGCGGTGAAATCCGTGTGTCCTGATGAGCTGGAACAGTAGAGCGCCACCCTCGGAATTCCGAAGATCCGCAGAGGCTGCACGAGCTGTTCGGTCGTGTAGACGAGTACATTGTTGCCAAGCTCGATCCGCGATTGGTCAAACTGGCCGCTCTCCGCTGCCGCGCCGCCAGGAGCAAGCACCGGCACTTCCGGATCGTATACAAAAATGTCGCAAGGTTCTTCCGTGCGAGGCGCCGTTTCGGAGAGGAGGCCGTCACCTTTCCGGGAATTAGCTCTGCCCTCGCTATGCAGATAGAGTGGGTATTTGGCGCGCTTCGGCCACGCATCCGCTTGGCGCCAGCGGTTCTCTCCCAGCACAAAGTGGCGAATCTTTGGCTCGGGCTCGAATTCTCCCGAATCTTTCAGCCAGTGATCGAACCAGCGGAGGAGGATCGTATCCGTATCGAGCACAGCCTCGGGACCGAAGTCAGCAGCGCCGATGCGATCGCCCCATGGAATGTGACTCCAGGGCCCTGCAATTAAGTATTGGTGCTCCCTCGCCCTTTCGCTCCCAGCGTGTTGGCTGAGCGCGAGGAAATTTTCGATGCTTCCTCCCAGAAACATGTCATACCAGCCGGACACATGCAGAGCTGGCACGTCGATGCGATGTACGGAACTGCATAAGTCGAGCTGCGCCCAATATTCGCCGGGCTCCTCATGATCGAACCAATCGCGCACATAGCGGGGCAGATCCTTGCCGTCATTTTTGCCGTCATCTTTGGCATGGATCGCGGGATGCTCGCGGAAAGGCAGCACGCTTGTCTGCGTTGCGAGATGGGACCATGCGTGCTCGAGCCGCTCGCTTGCTTCACGCAGCTTGAGCCGCCGCGTATCTCCCTTCAAAAGTTGCAGGCCCCAGCCGAGCGTTGAGGCAAATCGCAGCGCCCCCTGATGGTAGAACCAGCCGTGGTAAAGGTCGTGAGCCGTCATGCCCGGCGCGATGCATGCCAGTCCTTCCGGCTGCTCGGCGGCCGCGAGCAGTTGCGTCATGCCCTGGTACGAAAACCCATACATTCCGACGAGGCCGTTCGATTCCGAGCGCGCGCGCAGCCATGCAATCGTCTCCGCTCCATCGCGGCCTTCATTTCGGAAAGGATAAAAATCGCCTTGCGAATCGCCGCGCCCCCGGACATCTTGAATCACCACGTTGTAGCCGTGCCGCGCGAACCAAATCGGGTGGGCGTAGACCACGGTGGACGCGATTTCCCGGCCATACGGTTGCCGCATCAGCAGCGTGGGATGGGAAGCGAACCCGGAGGGGTAGTAGTGGTCGGAAACGAGCTCTACGCCGTCCGACATGGCGCAGCGCACACCTCGCTCCAGGCGCACGCCCCTGCCGCAATCAACCCAAGCCGGCTCATTCATTTTGTGAAATTGGCCCCGATATCAGCTTTGACATCGGCCGGGATACCGCGCCCGATACTGGGTTGGATATCAGGTCCGATATCAGGCGCATAGTGGAACATCACTTCAAGCGCGGAAGCCAATCGAGTAGCCGCCTCTTCGATCCACCTACATCCCTTTTCGGATGAAGACGCACGCGGGTCTCCCAACACGCCGCTCGGGGCGATATCCCGCGTGAGCCACGCAAAAATGGCTGGCGCGTTTTCGGGCCGCAGCAACTCAGGCTTGTTTATGTCCGCTATATAGTTCGAAGTGTAAGCAGACGAATCGACAAGCTTCGGCAGTGCCGCGAGCAAAAAAGACGTTTCCACCTCCCCTGCGTGAAAGCCGTAGCTGCGCTCCTGCGGGTCCAAGCCTTCGAAGCTCGCCCCTCCCGAACCGTGCAGCGCGAATGTGCGCAGTCCGAATTCCGCGCGCAGATCGCGAGCCATCACGTCGATCAGCGATGTGTTGCCGCCATGTGTGTTGTAGAGCACCAGTTTCTGAAAGCCGGCGCTGCTTATGCTAGAGCCAATATCACGCAATACAGCCATGAACGTTGAGGCGCTCACCGAAAGCGTGCCGGGAAACCCGATATGCTCGTTGCTCTTTCCGTAATGAACAGGGGGCAGCGCGTATACGGGCAGCTCCAGCGGAATCTTCGCGAGCGCGTGGCCGAGCAGCAGATTGTTGATCAGCGTGTCGGTGGCCAGCGGAAGGTGATGGCCGTGCTGTTCAATGGCAGCGGTAGGAAGAATCAGCAGGGTCGACTCACGTGGCAGCGCGTCCACCTGCTTCCAGTTCAAGTAAGCGAAGTTGCGAGAATCAGGGATCCAGGTCTTCACGAATTTTTCGCACCTGTTGTCGCGGCTTCCCGGTGGAAAGTAATCATCTTCCCGGGATTCAGCAGACCCTTTGGATCGTAACGCTGCTTGGCGAGCAGTTGCACGTTATCTTCCCTGTATCTCCCGCCCCCTTCCACATTGTTCACATGAGGATTCGCCACGTACACGCCGAGGCCGCGGCAAAAATCGATCATCTCGTTCAGGCGCTCCTCGGTTGTGAAATAAACCACCGGAATTGCCCCGGGGATCACTCGGCCCGTGCCGTTCTTCATGAATTCCATGTGAAAAAGGATTTCCTTGCCAAAATGTTCCTTCAGCCGCCGGAGCTGTTCCCGCACGGTATCCGGATCGAAGCTGCATTGCAGATAGGTGTACGCTTCGTCGGATTTCATCGCCCAAAGCGTGGTGTGGTTCCAGGTGTAGTCGGAGAGAAGAGGTCTCGTTCGAAGTCCCTGATAGCTGCCCGAATAGGTGACCTCGCCCCCGGCGTCTTTGGCGGCCGATTCCAGCGCGCCGAGCTGCTCCGTCGCAATCAGAAAAAACACCAGGGATTTTCCTTCCGGCGCATATTGCTTCACGGGCGTGAAGAAGGATGGGATTGGCCATTCGAAGGTCGTAACCAGGCGCTTGATCCACTCTTCGCCCGTTGCGATGTGCTCGCTGAAATCGAAAGCGGCGTCAAAGTTGTTGAACGCAACAGCGCACTGCGACCAATCGATTGCCGGCGTGAGCGCCAGCCAAATGCGGGTAATGATCCCGTTTGTACCCCACGCGTGCAAAATCTCGTGCACCGCTTTACCTTGATGCTTCAGAATGCGCGGCTCCGCCTCCATGGTCACCACTTCGATCGCACGCACCGTCCCAAAGTCGCGAAGACCGCCGTGCGCCACCGATCCAATCCCGCCCGAGCCGCCTCCCAGAAAACCGCCTGCCGAGGCTTTCACGATCGTCGAGGGATAGCACCGCAGCTCCCATCCTTTTTTGCGTGCTTCATTTTCGAGAGCGCCCAGCCGTGCTCCCGGCTGGCACACTGCCACGCCCGTGGGCTGAATTTCTTCGATCTTGTCCATGCGGATGAGATCGAGAATCACGCCTGCTTGCAGAGGAACGGCCTGTCCATAATTTCCGGTGCCCGCTCCGCGAGTGGTCCGGGAATTTCTTTCGCGTAGCAATAGCGAAGTATGCCTTGCACCTCTTCCGGAGTGAGTGGCTGGACGGCGAGATCAGCCACTTTACCGGCGAGCTGCTTGCGAAGCACGGGCGAATACCAATAGAAATCGCGGGAGAGCTGCTCCACCACCGGCGGCGCCGTCAAAATGCGCGAGGAATCGCCGACGATCGAGCTCAAGGCCGCGATGTGAATGGCGTCCATCGATGTCACTTTGTCCTGCTGAAGCTCCATCCCGTATTCAGGGGCTTTCGCAAGATGCGCGTCATGTCTATTTCCGAGGCGCAGCCCCACGCTTCGCGGACTTATGCGCGAAGCTGTTCCAGGTGCGAAAGGCTTTCAACATATTCGGGTGCGTGAAGAGCGCATAGCAAAGCTCGCGCAGCACGGGCCCTTCCACCACGCAGTGCATGTCGGAGCGCCGAGCGATTTCTTTGGCGTCGATATGAATCTGGGAGACGTGACGGCTCGCGTCCGCGATCGTCGCCCCATAGACCACTCGATCGAGCTGGGCCCAGAGCGCGTTTGCCATACACATCGCGCAAGGCTCGCACGTGGAATACATTGTGTACCCCGCCAGCGAAGGACTTTTCAGCTTCTTGCAAGCGAGACGCACCGTGCGCGTTTCCGCATGGGAGCTCGGATCATTCTCGGCGCGGACCTTGTTCGTGGCGATCATCAGCCGTTCGCCGGTTTTCGTATTCACAATCAGCGCGCCGAATGGAACCGGCTGGGGAGTTGCCATGGTGCGACCCGTGAAGGCGGCGACCTCCCGCATGCACTTTTCGTCGCGCGCGTCCACACCTGTAGCGCGAGGGCGCTGGCTAACCATGTCGTAAGCTACCACAGCCGAAAGCACGCAAACTCTGCGGAAAACTTATCGAACCGATAGAGGATGCCGTTAGTCATGCAGGAAATCGCATGCTAGGCTGCTGCGTATCGCGCCGCATTGATATCACTATGCCCCGCGTAATCTACATGCGGCACCTCCCCTATCGCGTCGCTTTCCTTCTGTTAACT
>Ga0206868_10152_pt1 | contig 19889 bp, 17 predicted proteins | sample Alteio_BWOrgCont_38_FD_152901 | JGI IMG/M metagenome (GOLD analysis project Ga0206868, IMG submission 152901) | Enriched cells from forest soil in Barre Woods Harvard Forest LTER site, Petersham, Massachusetts, United States -... | ecosystem: Environmental > Terrestrial > Soil > Temperate forest >... | reverse complement strand
GAGTTTGAGCTTGCGATAAAGCGTGGTCTTTCCAATACCGAGTAAACGGGCAGCCGCCAATTTGTCTCCCGCGGCTTCGCGCAGGGCTCGCATAATCGCTCGGCGCTCGAGCTCCTCGAGAGGGAGGAGTTCATCGTTGGTGGCCAGTGTCGCGCCAGTGTCATATTGGAGATTGCTCGGAAAATCTCCGGCATGTAGGATGGGCCCGGAACCAAGGGCAACCGCGCGCTCAATCGCGTTCTCGAGCTCGCGGACATTCCCCGGCCAGTCATAAGCGAGCAGGCGCGTCATTGCGTCCTCCGCTATGGACCGCAAGGGGCGCTCCGGGTCGCTGAATTTTTCCAGGAATGCGCTCACCAGAAGCGGAATATCGCTTTTGCGTTCGCGCAGCGGCGGGAGCTTGATCTGCACAACGTTGAGCCGGAAGAAGAGATCTTGGCGGAAACTACCTTGGCGGACACTGGTTTCGAGATCGTGATTGGTTGCCGCAATGACGCGCAAAGAAAGAGGCACGCGAATGGTGGAACCCACGGGCTTGACCTCTTTTTCCTGTAGCGCTCGCAGTAATTTCGCTTGGAGGTCCACCGGTAGGTTGCCGATCTCATCTAGGAACAACGTGCCGCTTCCGGCAGACTCCATCAACCCTTGCTTGCCATGAAGAGCCCCCGTGAATGCGCCCTTCACATAGCCGAAAAGCTCTGACTCCATCAGCGTGGAGACCAGCGCCGAGCAATCGACAGGAACGAACGGACGGTTGTGCCGGGGGCCTAAGAAGTGGATCGAGCTTGCCACTAGCTCTTTTCCCGTTCCGCTCTCGCCCAAAATCAGTACAGGATAATTGTGCTGGCTCACTTTCTCGATGAGCCGATAGACGCGCTGCATTTTCGATGAGACGCCAATCAGCCCTCCGAAGCCGGGCCGAGTGCGGAGCTGCTCCCGCAGGACGCGGTTTTCCTGGTCGATTTGGAGCGAGTGGGTAACGCGATTCAGCTTTCCGCGAAGTTCCGGAATATGAAAGGGCTTCGTCAGATAGTCTGCCGCTCCCAGGCGCATCGCTTCTACGGCGGTTTCGATCGTGCCATATTGGGTGAGCACAATCACCGATGTTTGGGGATGGCCATCTCGAACGCGCTTCAGTAATTCGATCCCACCTAGCTGGGGTACGCGAAGATCAGTAATAACGATGTCAATTGGCTGCTCTTCAAGGATCCGCAGAGCCTCTTCCGTGGTGGGCGCGATTCGCGTGTTGTGACCCAAATCAGTTGCTACATCGCGACACAGATTTCGAGTTGCATCCTCATCGTCTACGATAAGAATAGTGGCTGCCGCTGCCCGCTCACGGGCTACCGCTTCCGCGCCTGTCGCCAAGAAAACTCCTTTTCGGCAGAAAGCCTTCCAATACTCAAAGCAACGGCAATACCAATTGGGAACACCGCGCCATTTAAGAAGAACGACTTAGAAACGCCGCAGCGAAAATCGCGCGAAGTCTAGTCCCGAAACGGGATGTCCTGCAAGACCGTATTAATACGCAGGCCTGCAACTCGTGTATCTTCAGGTAAGTGCAACATTGGAATCGAAAATTCCAAAGCGCTACTGGGTAATTATTATTTACTGCTGTGATCGGGTAGCGCTATCCCCGATGGAAAGCACTTCAGCCCAGGCCACCACACCCGCCTAGGGCACATCTCAGGTGATGCATGCGGCTCGGCAAAGCACACAGACCAAAATCTTTCGGGAGAGATTAGAAATGAAGCGGACCACCACTTTACTGCTTTTTGTAACTCTGCTGATTATCCCGGGGCCAATGTTAGGACAAGTGGAAGTGGAGCGCCAATCGGGATATGCCGAAGACGTTCCTGCGGGATTGCGTTTCTTAATTGGCCTACAGAGCACTTTGGATACTAAGGATGCGAAGGCTGGCGACCAATTTCGTGCCCGTACCCTTGAGCCGCTGACGATGGCCAATGGGAGAGTGCTCTCTCCGGGAATGGAAATTCGGGGCCACGTCGACAAAGTAGAATCCGCGCATAAAGCCGGTCGAGCGCGAATTTGGCTCGCCTTCGATGAAATAAAGACCTCACAATGGCTTCCGCTCGTTGCTGTCGTGGACGATGTGCCTGGAATCCATTCCGTAAAGGTTGACTACGACCGGGAAGGGGAGATCGAGGCGCGCACGAGCAAGCGTCAGGAAGAAGCCGAAGCAGCGGCCGCAGGCGCATTTGTTGGTGCAGCGAGTGGCGTGGCCGCCCATAACGGCAAAGGCGCGGCGGTGGGCGCCGCTGCGGGAGCCGCAACCGCATTCATGGTTGCCTCCGGTCTCGGCCAGGAAATAACGCTTGCGAAAGGGACGAAGCTCGAATTGATCCTCGACAGGCCCATCTATGTCGGTAGGAATTGAAGGCCGTTGACCAACATCAACTAGAGAAAGCGAATTTAGCGCGGCCCGCCCGCCTTGGCACAGCGCGCTCCCTTGGAAATCCTCTGGACTGCTGGTAGATTCGACTGTGAACGATGTCCGACGATAACTCCAAGCGGCGCATACTCATCGTAGAGGACGAGGAAAATGCCCGCAAGGGCTACGAGGCCCTGCTCCGTAAGTGGAACTATGAGATTTTGGGCGTAGGAACCGGTGAAGACGCTCTGGCGAAATTTCCGGAGTTTGCCCCTCACGTAATTCTGGCGGACGTCGAACTCCCTGGCATGAACGGTCTCGATTTGCTCGGACATTTAGGCGATGAAATCGAGCAAATTCCAGTGATTATCATCACCGGGCGGGGGAGCGACGAGCGGGTTGTGCAGGCGATTGAGGTGGGGGCGTATTGGTACATTGAAAAGCCCCTCAAGCCGCCCGTGCTGCAAGCCCTTCTGAAGCGCGCGTTTGAGCATCTGCGGGACAAGCAGACCGTCGCGGCGCTTACTCGTGATTTGCGCGGAGCGGGAAAACTGGGCGCTCTGGTGGGATCTTCGGGAGCTATGCAAGACGTGATGCGGCAGGTGGAAATGGCCGCACCATCGACCGCCTCCGTCCTAATTACAGGTGAAACGGGCTCCGGTAAGGAAATCGTTGCCCGTTCGATTCACATGCTATCGCCGCGAGCTGAGCGACCTTTTGTAGCGATTAACTGCTCCGCCATCCCTGAATCATTGATGGAAAGCGAAATCTTTGGTCACGAGAAGGGCGCCTTCACTGGGGCAGCGGAGCGGCGTATTGGTTGCTTCGAGCTCGCGCACGGCGGCACGCTTCTCCTCGATGAAATTGGCGAAATGCCGCCACAGACCCAGGCCAAATTGCTTCGGGTCCTCGAAGACCGCAAAATCCGGCGACTGGGCAGCAAGGTGGAAACGCCGGTGGACGTGCGAGTGCTGGCCGCCACGAACAAGAATCCCGAACAGGCGGTATCCGAAGGGCAGTTGCGCCAGGATCTTTATTTTCGGTTGAATGTATTCCACATCCATCTGCCGCCGCTGCGGAATCACAAGGGCGATTTGCCCCCCCTCATTGACCATCTCCTCGCGGACATTTCAGAAAAACACGGAAAGAAGGTCACGGGAGTGGGCGCGGATGTGATGGAACTCTTCAAGTCATACCCGTGGCCTGGCAATGTGCGGGAACTTCGAAACGTGCTGGAGCGGTCCGCCATTGCCTCAGACCGGGCGGTCATAAATCGGCAGCACTTGCCTTCGGACTTTGGCCACGCACCTGCGATCGCGGGTGCTGGACTTGGAGGGCTTCATTTTCCGGTTGGCACGACGGTGGATGCCGTGGAACGTGAATTGATCTTCCAGACACTCGCCGCAACGAACCACAATAAGACGCGGGCCGCGGAGCTGCTGGGTATCAGTCTGAAGACGCTGCATAACAAGTTGAAGGAATACGAGGCGGGGCGGAAAGATGCGTCTCAGCCTGAAAACTAAATTCACCCTGGCGACGTCGCTGCTGGTTTTGGCGGTGGTGGCGGTTGTTTCGGCTCTTTATCTTGGCCGCCTCACCAGTCAGGTGCTTCATCAGGCGGACGATCGCGCCCGATTCGTGGCGCAACAGGTCTTCCTGGCTTGCCAAAATGCACTGGCTGACGCGGCTGAAATCGGCCATTCTCCCCGTTCGGCGGATCCTGACGATATTCGGAGTTACGTTAGCAGCACACTCGATAACAGCAGCCCGCTGAATTCACTGATTGAGTCCGCGGTTGGATACTCTCCAACGATTTACGAAATCACGATCAGCGACAAGAATGGCGCCGTCTTGGTGTCGAGCGACTCCTCACAGCGAGACCAGAAGAGTCCTGTCCGTCCAAGTGTCGATTCCATCGTGCACGCCGGCTTCATTCGACAGCTGCGGATTCTTTACGGCCCCCCTCAAACGTATGAATACGCTTTGCCTTTCAGCTTAGGGTCCGGACCATTTGGTGATGTTCGCATTGGACTGTCCTCGACGCTCATGCGCGACGAGATTTCTCCCGGCCTCAGGTCCTCTGTTTCTTGGGCGTTGGGTGCCGTGCTTCTTTCCACGCTGCTGGCATTCTTGGTCAGTCGCATCACGCTCGCTCCGCTCCAGCAAATTTCCAATCAACTGGATCGAATTTCGGCGGGTGAAGTTGATTTGGGACCCGCCGTGGCACGCGGTGACGAACTCGGAGTTGTGAGCACAAAAATCAGCGGGATCGGAAAGCAGCTGCACGATGTCCGCGAAATTTTTAGCACTGTGCGGGAAAATCTCGATCAAGTGATGCGCGGCCTCGGCGACGGACTGCTCCTTTTCAATGCTGAAGGCAGAGCCGTCCTCGTCAGTCCCTCGGTGGAGAAATTTCTTGGAACGCGATCCGATGAACTGCGCGGCCGGCTTGCCAGCGAAATCTTTCCGCCGGGCCATCCGGTCTCGGGCGCTCTTCGCATCAAGGGGGATACGATCGAGTCTGTGGAAGGCACCGAAGTGACGCTCCACGCAGCCAACGGTAGCCGTCGAATCGGCTTGAGCGCGCAGGTGATCCGAGAACACGGAAAGGCGATGGGAACGCTCGTCACGCTGCATGATATTGAAACGCTTGAGCGCATTGGCAATCAGCTTCAGGTCTCCGAAAGGCTCGCCGCAATAGGGCGAGTGACTGCAGGCGTAGCGCATGAGGTGAAAAATCCCCTCAACTCCATGCGGTTGTGGCTGGAAGTTCTTAAAGGGGACATGCCGGTGAACCCTGAACCACAGCAAGCTGTGAAGATGCTTGATAGCGAAATCGACCGGTTGGACCGCGCCGTCAAGACGTTTCTGAACTTCACCAAGCCGGTAGAGATTAGCTTGGAGGAAAGCGATCTCCGGGTGCTACTCGAAGAAATTCTCGACGCCGCTCGCCCCTTGATTACTAAATCGAATCTCGAATTGACGACCATTTTTCCGGCGGAGTTCCCACCGGTGCTCCTGGATCGCCAATTAATCCATCAGGCAGTGCTGAATTTGCTGCTGAACGCATCCGAGTTCACTCCCCCCGGCGGCCGAATCACACTACGGCTAAGCCGAAAGGGAGACTTTGCGGTGATCGCGGTTGAAGACACCGGCCGAGGAATTGCTCCTGGGGATCGTAGCAAGATCTTCCAGCTCTTTTTTACAACTCGCCCGGGAGGCACCGGCATCGGACTCGCGAACACTTTTCGGTTTGTGCATTTGCACAATGGTCGCATAGAATTCGATTCGGAGGTTGGGCGCGGCACGACGTTCCGTATCGAGTTGCCGGTGGCGCGCTGGGAAGAGGCGCCCGTCGCAACTGGCCGCGACTATAGTCAGCCGTTCGCAACGGAAAAGCGCTGATGTCTAGCCGTAACATGGAAGTTTGTCTTGCGACGGCCTTATTGGCTGTTGGCGCCGCGCTGCTTTGCGGCGGCTGCGCGAATCACAACGTTCACGCTGCGGTTCCCGTGGTAATCCAACCGTCTCCCTCACTGCCTGAAAGTGGCCGGCCCATGACCACCGCGCCGGATACCGATGCCGCTCCACCGGTAGAAGTTGCTGCCGCGCCGCCCTCCGTGACGGGTGCTGCAGGAGCGCCTCCTCCGATTCCCGCCCTGAGGGCCTCTACTCCCGCATTGAGGAAACCACCTGAAACGGCAGCTGCGGAAGTGCCCGCCGAACCGCCAGCGCGCACGCCTGCGCCGCAGATTTCTCCGCAGCTCTCGGCGGGTGACCAGGCGAGTTACGAGCACAAGACGACGGAGGATGTCGCCGTCGCCGAAAAGAATATCCAGAACGCAAGTGGGAGACAGCTGAACGCGGCTCAGCAGGATATCGTCGATAAGGTCCGAAGCTTTCTGAGCCAAGCCCGGGACGCCAGTAAGACTGGCGACTGGGCGCGAGCCCAAAACCTTGCCCAGAAGGCTCGCGCGCTTTCCGTCGAACTTGCTAATTCGCTGTAAGCTTTCGAGCAATGTGGAAAACTTTCCAGAAGACGCTTTCGAGCTTGAAGTATCAAGTTGTAAATCGGATCGGAATTAAGGGTATGATTCACCCACTTTACTTTTCAGAGGAGGGACAAACATGAAACTTCGCGTGTTTCTTGCATTCGGAATAATTGTCCTCGTCGCCGCCTTTCCATTGTTGGCGCAAATGCCCAAGGGCTGGATGGTGCACGGCGATCACAGCACAAACGCCGCCGATCCTGATGCGCCCGGGGACGCCAAGTTTATGGTTATGGGATCCGGCTTCCACGTCGTGAGCCCCCAGGCGGGCGTCTACTGGAACCCAGCCGACACGGCCACCGGAAATTACGCGCTCAAAGGAAATTTCAAGCTCATCAAATCGACCGGTTACAACGAATACTATGGACTCGTTTTCGGTGGCAGCGACCTTCAAGGGACCCAGCAGACATATCTATATTTTATGATAACGGACGACGGCACATGGATGGTGAAGCGTCGGACGGGAGCCTCAACGGACACCATTATGGACAAAACAGCGAACGCCGTCATCAGGAAGCCTGATGCCAGCGGAATGTGCACGAATGCACTTGAAGTCCGCGTAACGGGCAATAAGGTCGATTTCCTCATCAACGGAATGGCGGTTCACAGCATGCCCAAGACGGGCGAGCTCGCCAAAACAGAAGGGATCTATGCGATTCGTCTGAACCACCACCTCGAAGTGATGGTGGACGGATTTGGGGTGTCGAAACTCTAATACTGAGGCCACTCGGAAGACCGTGGGAGATTTCGCCGCCCTGATTTAAGGGAGATCGGTACCCCACACATTCTTCTTCGGGTTCAGCGAGAAGGTGCCCACTTGGCCTGCCTCGGGCGTGCCCACGCTTCCGACCCATAAAACTCGGAATTGCGCGTGACGCCAGAGACGCTTTACTTCGATTATCTGCCCGGGTTGCGCGACGTAGCCGACGCCGTCCAGCCGCGCACCACTTCGGCTGATATCTACGGCGCGGGCACTCTGAACAAATTTTTGTCCGTTCTGATCGACTCCACAAACTCTCACGCGGATGTCCGTTGCAACGCGATTTTCGCGGCGATTGATTCGCCAGAAATTTGGAAGTGGAGATCGAAAGGCGATGCCGGCCTGCAGCGTCCCCTGCATATCTTTGCCAACATAAGCGACGCGGCATTCTTGCTCACGTCGTGTCCATTTATTCACAACGCGAATGGCAGAACCTAGCGGCACGTTGTAGGCGATAGGAACGAGGGCGCCGCCTGAATTCACAACCAAAGTGGAGGTATCCTCGTGGAACTCTGTTTTATCCTGGCATAGGCCGTGGATCGATACCGGCACGCGCAGAGAAATACGGCTGCTCGAGCGCGCGGATGGAGTCATTAAATTCGTCGTCAAGATGGCCTCGTAATCTTCTGCTGCTTACTTAGATTCTTCTTATGTAAGGCTAACCGTGACAAAAGGAGACCGCCAGTCCGAAGCCGCCGCCGGATTCTGAAGAGTAAATCACGACGAAGTAGCGTTATTTTCAGAGGGTTGGTTTGCGCTAACATCGGATTGCCACCGTGGAAAAGTTCGATGTCGCTATCGTGGGTGGGGGATTGATCGGCTGCTCGATCGCATTCGAGCTTTCTCAGGAGAACCTCAGGATAATCGTTCTGGATCGGCAGCAGCTAGGGCAGGAAGCTTCCTGGGCCGCTGCTGGTATGCTCTCGCCAGCCCCACACTCACCTCATGATATTCCCCTTGTTCCGCTCGCAAAAGAGAGTCTGCACCTCTATTCCGAATTCGTGCGAGAAATTGAGGAATGTTCCGGCGTGCCGATCGGCTACGCCCAAAGCGGAGCTTTCCACATATTTTTTGGGTCGAACGGTGAAGCAGAGCGCGACAGCATGATCTCCGAGAACAAGCGACTAGGTCTGCACTGCGAATCAATTCCAGTCAGTTACGCGCGGAAAAGCGAAAACGCTGTTACAGCCGAGATGAGCTCTGCGGCATGGTTGTCCGACGAGGGAATCGTCGACCCCCGACTTCTGATGGAAGCGATTTTGGCCGCTAATCGCAACTGCGGTGTCGAAATTCGTTCCGATTTTAATTCAACAGCTCTCACGGTCGACCGGGGCCGGTGCACTGGCATCTACGGAAATGGTGAGGTGATCGCTGCGAAACAAGTAGTGATGGCAGCCGGATGTTTCTCGGGCAGTATCATCTCGCAGACAAAAGGATTTCCGGGGCGCCTCCCCGTGCGGCCGGTTCGCGGCCAAATGGTTTCGCTCAGAGCGCCAAGTGTGCCCCTCCATCGGGTTCTGCGCTCCCACCGTGGATATCTTGTTCCAAGATCCGACGGTCGGATAGTGGCCGGGAGCACCATTGAGGAAGCGGGCTTTGAGAAACGCGTCACCCCCGAAGGAATCCGCCACATTTTAGAATCTGCAGTTGAGCTTTGCCCAGACTTGGGAAAGGCAGAAATTCTGGAAATGTGGTGTGGACTTCGCCCCGGCACGCCGGACAATCTCCCTCTCCTCGGTCCAGCCGAATGCGAAGGATTGATTGCCGCCACGGGGCATTACCGCAACGGAATTCTGCTCGCACCGATAACGGCGAGGTTGGTTCGAGAGTGGATCATGCAGGGCCGCACGGCGTTTGACGCGACAACATTTTCGCCGCTGCGATTCAATGAATCATATTCAGGCGCCGTGCCAACAACTCGCTAGAAAGGGACGCGGCTTCGTTCCGGTTCGCGGTTGGGAGGACCCGGAAGTGTGGAAGCTTGCCCGGGACTCGAAAATTGAACTTTGTCGGAGTCGAGAAAGATTGAACGATCGATTACGGCGTCAAGCGTCGAACCGCGCGGTAGTTCCGCCTCAGGGCCACGGGAGAGCAGAACTGCCATCAACCCGGCGGCTGCGCCAATACCTGCACCGATACCCGCCCCTTTTCCACTGCTTGCCGCGATTGCCCCAATTCCCGCGCCAGCGGCTGTCGTCTTCGCTACCGTAGCGGCATCGGAAGTCTTGTCGCTGTCTCCCGTGATTTTCCCTTCTTTGTCCATGGTTTCGCCACCGCCGGTTCCCGCGGGGCCCCCGGGAACCGCGTTCAAGTTCACCATATAGGCGTTCGGAAGAATCATCGTAGTCAGCTTCACCATCAATTCCCCACGCCCTTTCACTCTGCCAGGTCGCTTTGATGCCGTAACTTCGCCGCTGACATATGAGCCCGCGGGAATCACCACGCGTCCATCGATCATCACGGGAAACAGGGTCTCGAAATAGACCGGATCGCCTTCCCGAGCGCTCCGGGTCGAAACCGCATTGTGCAGGACCAACGGAATCCGAGTGCCAGCGGGAACTTCGATCTTCGCATTCGGCTTTGAGGGGGATTGAGAAGCATTTGGAGCAGGCGCTGTCGAGGCGGTATTTTGCACCTGCGGAATTTTCGAAACAGCCTCCGGAGAGGACAGCGCGGGAGGCATTGGGCCAGACTGCTGCGCAAATGCGGAAATGCCAAATCCCCAAATGCCAAAAACGCTCAGGATTAGCGCCGGCCAGAGTGTTTTGTCAGGCAGCTTTGCGGGTTTCATACCGCCCTCACAGTTGCTATACGGAGATGCAATCGGCGGCGCTCAAGATGCTTCTACCTTCTGCGCGACCTTTCAGAACTCCGCTAAATCAAGAAGACAGTTTGCCCGGTAAGATCAAATCGTTTTCGGCACCGAATGTTGCGGCAGGCAACCATATTGTCGATGCGAACCATATAGGAGCGCGCTTTCTCAAAACCCTTGCGGTCCTGCTCATTGGCTCCGCCCGGTATTTGCGCTTTCTTTGTACGCACCATCCAACGCACGGGAAAGCTGCCCTCCTGGCGGCAATGGGGACAAGTCAGCTGCAGCTGTTTCGTTTCTTCTTTCTCTTCATAAAATCGTTTTTCGTCCATAGGCCCCAATTCAGATCACCAGCTCAGATCAATCCGGTCCGGCTAGGTCGTCCATGCTCGCGAACCGGATTCCCGCGTCTTTCCACCGCGGCAACCAGTATTGAAGAGCGGCGAGGGTGTGATGGCGATTGCCTTCGCTAATACGATGGTCTCCGTCATGCAAGAGGACGATATCGCCTCCACGGGCGTGGCGCAAGCGCTGAATGATCCGATCGGGACTGAGCTTCCAGTCGCAGCTTGATACCGACCACATTACGACACGAGCATTTCCGCGCCAGCGACGAACTGCGCCCCCGAGCTGCGGTCCCCGAAATCCGTAGGGCGGGCGCACCCATCTCGATGTGTCTCCTGTCGCGCTGACAAGGGCGTCGTCGCAGCGCCGCAGTTCGTCCACGATTCGCGCCGGGTGAAGAAATACCAACCGGGGATGCGAGTCCGTGTGATTACCGACCGTGTGGCCTCTTTTAACCACCTCGCTGGTCAGGTCAGGGTATGCTCGAGCATATTTGCCGATTTGAAAGAACGTGGCGCGTGCTGCGTAGCGATCCAGCAAGTCCAGCAGCGCGGGAGTAATCGCGGGATTTGGCCCGTCGTCAAACGTCAAGGCGATGTTGGATTTGTCACCGGTTTGCCGGATAGTGGGTCCGAATAGCTGGGAGGATGGGGCCACCGCAGCCCAGGAAAATATTCCTCCGGCGGCACAAAGGCCGCCCGCTGCGAACAGTGGACCAAGTATGCGCATCCTCGTCGGATTCTCCCATTTGTCCGCAAAATATGCCAAGGCGCAACCGTATTTTCGAAACTTCTCAAGTCTTTCAAAACCCTGCTAACGAGTTATTTTTCCCGAGTTATCTTTCGAGCACTCTGCGGCTGTTACGCATAGACCTTATCCGGCCGGCCGGATTACCTTATTTACAGTACATTCTCAGCTGACAATCGGGCCCCCTCTTAGGCGCAGCACAATTTTCTGCCGGCTGTAATTTGTGGCCAAGAACGCGTTGGATGTCAGTCGTCTCCGACTGGAGCTAGATCTTGTTCGCAACAGACAAACCCACGACGAATACAAACCGGATTGAATCCATAGAATCCTATACGGAAGCAATCCAGTCTGACCTCCGCAAAATCCAGACGCGGAATTGGTGGTCGTGGTCGAACACCGTGGTTGTCGTGCTTTTGCTCACCTGCACGATTGTTTCTTTCACGTTGCCTTCGCTTCTCCGAGAAGAACAAGTTCCTCAGATCAACCTCAATTTAGCTATCCGGGGGCTCGTCGGGTTGGTGCTGCTTTTCAACATCTATTCTCTCTGGCAACAGCTTCGGATCAAGGACCTGTGCGACGAAATTCAGCAAAAGCAGGCCAGTTCGGAAGTTCTTTACCGTATGGCGATGTTCGACCCCCTGACAGGCTTGTACAATCGCCGGTTTGCGCAGCCGCGCATAGAAGCTGAAATTGTGCGCTGCCAAAGAAAAGGAACACCTCTTACGCTTCTTCTGTTGGATCTTGACGGCTTCAAGCAAATCAATGATCGCTATGGCCACGCCGCAGGAGATTCGGTCCTACGTGCTTTCGGTGATCACTTGGCGAAGGTTAGCCGCGGCTCCGACCTTGCTGCCCGCCTGGGAGGCGACGAATTTATGTTACTCCTCCCCGATTGCGGCTCCGAACAACTCCAGCATGTCCTCGATCGTCTCGTCCGTTTCCGCACCGAAATTGAAGGCGAAAGTACGCCGGTGGAATTTTCTGCTGGGTGGAAGGAATACCAGCACGGACAAGACTCCACGCAGCTCTTTGAAGCCGCCGACCGCGCTCTTTACCAGAACAAGCGAGGTATGCGCCCGAAAAGTTCGCCTGTGACGGTATAGATCGTTTTGATCGCAGCCTTAATTTGAAGTAGGTCAATCCTTGCTTTCTCGATGCTGCTACGATGAATCGTTGCCATCGTGAATTCATTTCCAAAGCTGCGGGAGGTCGCTTCGGTTCACGCTACCCGCGCGGTATTTTCTCCGTCGCTCCGAATATCCGCCCTGGTGTGGCTGTTGATTTGGATCCCCATCTATTGGTGCACCTGGGGAGCATCCAATTTTCTCCAGCTTTGCGACATTGCCGTCATTCTCACCTGCGTAGGCCTATTGGCAAACAGCCCCCTGCTGTTATCCAGTCAGGCGGTCGTTTCTCCGCTCGTAGATTTGGCGTGGATGGTCGATGCCGGGTCGCAACTATTTTTCCGGCATCGCCTTACAGGCGGCACGGATTATCTTTTTGCTTCGCAGTATTCCCTGGTTGTCAGGCTCCTGTCGCTTTTTCACGTTGCACTACCCTTCTTGCTGATTTGGGTGCTGTATCGGGTCGGCTACGATTCGCGCGGCCTCCTATTGCAGTCAATCGTCACGGCTGTGGCTTTTGCAGCGTCGCGATTCACCACGCCTGCGAAGAACATGAATTTCGCGTTCGCGGACCCCTTCTTCCGTCGACAATGGGGCCCCCCGGCGGTGCACATTACGGTCAGCGCATTATTCATGATTCTCGTGGTGTACCTGCCTACGCACTTTCTTCTACAGAGGTTCTTTTCAGCTCCGGAGGGAGTGGGTGTCGCTTTCGGCGGCAAACATCGATAGTTAGTTCGCGCTGGATTTATCGGCGGCTAGGCTTTTGTCGGTACGCACAGGTAAGGGTTCGGCATTTTTAGGAGGATTCGTTGGGAGAGTTATGTGAAACGAGGTGCCAACCCCTGTTTCGCTCTCTACGGAAATCCGTCCCCCATGATCACTCACGACGGATTGCACGATGGCGAGTCCAAGTCCAGCGGCGAGGTGATTGGCGCTGTAGTAAGGCGTAAAGAGATGCTGGGTTTCTTCGAGCGTCAACCCGGCGCCCGTGTCTGAAACTTCCAGTCTTACATTGCTGTCGTCTTGCGCCGTACGCAACATCAGCACGCCGCCTGTGGGCATCGCGGCCATTGCGTTTAGGACCAGGCTCTCGATCGCACGGTGCAACAGGGCCGGGTCGGCGTGAATTGGTGGCAAGTTCTCATCCAGATGCACCTCAGGCGAGATAGGGGGACGCCCTACGGCGCTGAATTGCGGTTCGAAGATCTTCAAAACGTCTTTCACAATTTGATTGAGGTTCGCGCCGACCAGCGCCGGCCGCGGCATATCCGCGAAATCACTGAGCTGTGCGACTGTTTTCGTGATTTTGTCGATGGAGTTGGCCATCGTTCCCGTCGATTCTCCAAAAGTTCGGTCGAAATCTGCTGAACCCTGCTGTTTTGAACGCTGCAAATTCTCGATGCTCGTCCAGAGCGGCAAAAGCGGATTCTTGATCTCCCGCGATATCCAGTGCGCAATGTCCCGCCACGCCGTCACCCTCTCGGCTTGCACGAGGCGCTCGCGGTTCTCCTGCAGCTGCTCTGTCATGCGATTGAATGTTTGTGCCAGCCGGGCGATTTCGTTTTGGCCATGAACTCTGACACGCGTGTTCAAACTTCCTGCCGACACTTCGCGCGCCGCATCGACTAACTCGAGCGCTGGGCGCGTGACGCCGGCGGCGCCCCACCAACTCAACAGAAACGCAAGCAGAACACCCACCGCCATTACGCCATACGATAGCAAACGGATGCGCCGCCCAAGAGCGACTCCTTCAGTCTTCGAACTTCCCACGAGGATCACGCCCAGTAAGTCCTGCTGCCGGCCTACCAGCGGCAAAGCTTGAAATTCCTCGGCGCTCGCAGCGTCTCGTTTCCATAAGATTTCGAATCGCTGCCGGGTAGGCTGCACGCGTTCCTTTTCGACATATCGCTCAAAATGGTCCGCTTGTGGCACTGGGCCGGCAGCGTCGACTAAATTATTGACTTGAAAGGTTGGCGAAAGATTTAAATACAGAAGCCCACGCATGCCTGGAGGCGGAATAACGGACGACAAAAAGTTCTTATCGAGCCGCTCTCCTCCGACGATATAAAGGTTCTTGTCGCCTACGCGTACGGTCGAAACGGATATCACGCCCAGTTCTGGCCCGCTGGGAGTGTCGATTTTCATTAGGAAGGAATTGAGTGCGGCCCAGTCGATCGGCTGAGTGACCCATGAAAGTTTGTAACCAGACCGTGCGGACCACTCTGCCGACGAGATAATTGATCCATCGCTGCTGACGAAATCGAGGAAATCGAGTTGGTGAGATTGCGCCACCCCGCGAGCGTCGTTCACATAAATCGAAACGTCGGATTGGGGGCGCCTCAAATCAATCGCCATTCGCACTGTCCCCTCCGCGTCGGCTATTTCCTGCACCTGATGGCTGACTTCCGCTCCCCGCCGTTCGAATTCGCGGGAATATTGCGCAACGGCGGCATCGGTATGTTGATGGTTCAATTGGTCAAACGTCCGCCTCGTCAGCGCCGTTGCCCCGAATGCCAAAAGACCCACGGCGAGCAACAGCGCTAGAAGGAAAACGACGAAAAGCTTGGTGCGGAAGGTCACGACACTCCTCATAACTTGCCGAAGTGAGGCGCAATCACCTCGGCAGAAAGTCTGTTTTGATTCGGGCTCGTAGTCCCAAGGTGGCCACTAACCCAGAACAAGCTCTCAGACCCTTTTGAAACATCGTTTCGGCCACATCGCCGAAATAATATCCCAATGAAAGGATTCACAAGGCTGCAATTCGTTCGCTACGTTCCTTGGTGGCGAAAGTGTTGCGAAAGTCCCCTCCTTGAATTCAAGACACTACTCCTTTATTCAATATAGGCCTAGAGCAACCGCTCCCTTATCGAGCAGCCTCTTAACTTCATGTAGATTCTTTCAGATGCTGACGCGGCGATGATTTTCGCCGGAGCCAGGGGATAGGCAAGTCCGAACTTGACGGCCGTGTCCGCGCCGTGATAACACATCGCGCTGGTTGAGAGGTTGGTTTTAGTCGACTTTCGCCCGGTTTTGATGGATAACGGAGTCGGCTTTGTTTGTAATTAAGGGGGCAAGACTTGGCGGTTCCGGAATTTTTCAATACTATCGAACAAACAGGCTTAAGTAAGTGGATCCGCTTTAACACCGATTCACCATTCGGTTTCTATTTTATCCTCCTCTGCCACACGATTGGTCTTTCGTTGCTCGTTGGCTCAAACGCAGTCGTGGACATGCGCATTCTCGGCGTCGGTTCCGCTCTGCCGCTCAAACCGATGAAGCAGCTTTTTGGATTTATGTTTACTGGCCTCGGCATAAACATCGCCACCGGTCTGCTGCTCTTGACCGCTTATCCTACGAAGGCGCTCACGGACTGGGACTTTTACATCAAAATGACGTTCGTTACCCTTGGCGTCATCACGATGTTGAGAATCTATATGCGGGTTTTCCAAGATCCGGCGCTCAGCGAAGGGGACATGATCGCCAGAGGCAAAACGATGGCGAGGTTCTCGCTCTGTTTTTGGATTCTAGCGATTGGCGCCGGCCGGTTACTTTCGGAGACGTACAGTTACATCACTTACGGCCATCCTTACCCAAGGTAGGATTTCCGTTGGCGCTAGTCGCTCCTCGCACCAAAGAGCGCCGGTTTTGACCAGGAATAGGAGCACTTTATGGAACTGAACTTTGCGCATCTGCACCTCTTGCTAAATCATTTTCCAATCATTGGATCAATCATCGGAATAGCTTTATTCTTTGCTTCTTTTTTTGGGAAGAACGAGGATCTCCGACGAAGCAGCCTGATTATTCTTGCCTTTGTTGCTCTTCTTACCATTCCGACTTTTCTGAGCGGATTTGGCGCTCAACTGTCGATCCAGGGCAAGCCCGGCGTGTCCGACACGTTGATGTCCCGCCATGAAGGCTCGGCCATGCTTTCGTTGTGGTTCATGTTGGCCACCGGCGTCTTTTCATTAGTCGGATTGTGGCAGTTCAGGTACAGGGGGCGTCCCGCGCCTTGGAGCATTGCGGTCATTTTTCTTCTGTCCCTGCTGACTGTGGCCATGATGGCGCGCACTGGAAATACAGGAGGAGACATTCGCCATCCGGAGATTTCGGCGAATGCAAATGGCACGGTAAACGAAGGAACAGCCGGATCGATTTTCGCCCATTTTGAACCGGTTCCCGACAAGTTCAGCCAACTGATGCTTGCGAACGAATGGTGGTGGGGATTTTTGATGGGTTTGCATTTTATGGGACTCGCCCTCATCGTCGGCACCGTTGGTGTGCTCGATCTGCGAGTGATGGGATTCCTGAAGCAACTCCCGATCGCGCCTCTGCAGCGCTTTATTCCCTGGGCGTTGGTCGGGCTGGGAGTCAACATTCTCACCGGATTGCTTGCCTTCATCGGCCAGCCCGAGATGTACATCTACAGTTCTGTTTTCTGGCTGAAGATGTTTGCGCTGGTGCTTTTAGGGATAAATGGCGCGGTCTTTTACCTCACGGGTATTTCCGAGGGGCTCGATAGTGTTGGTCCTGGACAAGATGCGCCTGCGCTCGCGAAGCTCGTTGCCAGCACCGCTCTCGTTTTGTGTTTCGCGCTGATTTTCTTTGGGCGCTACATCCAGCCCTTGGGCGATACGATCAAGCACGCATCGAACTGAATTCTTCCAAGATGGTGGGCGGAGCCGCGGAAACTCACGTATTGCGCGGCGGGTCGCAGAACTCTACTATGTAGGGGTAAGCGCGTCCGTTTGCGATAGATTGCGAGCGACGCGCGGTTTGTTCGCCCCCGGTAACCATCGAATGGCACAATCTGCACAATCTGCACCGCCTGCACACGGATCGGGCATTTCCCTCGGGCGCGTATTTGGGATTCCTATTTACCTCCACCCGAGCTGGTTCGTCATTTTTCTGCTGATTACCGTGTCTCTAAGAACGCAGTTCACTTCCTCGCATCCCACTTGGACTCCTGCGCAGCACTGGGCACTGGGCATCGTTACGAGTCTCCTGTTTTTCGGTTCCGTGGTATTTCATGAACTCAGCCATAGTGTCGTTGCCCTTCGTTATCGCATCCCCGTCCGGTCGATAACTCTTTTTGTGTTCGGAGGCCTCTCGAGCATCGAGCGTGAGCCCGATAGGGCTGCGCAGGAGTTCAATATTGCTATTGCCGGCCCGATCTCGAGCTTGTTTCTGGCCGGATGTTTTTGGCTTGTTGCGCACTATCTGAACGGCGACACGATGGTTGCCGCCGCAGCGAAGTGGCTCTGGGAAATCAATCTCACTCTGGCGGTTTTCAACTTGCTTCCGGGTTTTCCGCTGGATGGGGGGCGCATTCTGCGTGGCATCGTGTGGGGAATTACGCATGATTTCACCAAGTCCACTCGGGTGGCCGCGAATTCCGGCCGCGTGCTCGCTTACCTGATGATTTTCGTTGGTATCTGGCAGTCGCTGAATGGAAACTGGGTTGGGGGGCTCTGGACGGCTTTCATTGGCTGGTTCTTATTGAGCGCGGCGCAGGAGAGCTATGCGCAGGTGGCAATTCGCCATTCGCTGACCGGTGTTCGCGCCGAGGATATCATGACGCGCGATATTCCTACGGTTTCGCGCGATATGTCCATCGAGGAATATGTGCAAGAAATATTCCGCACCGGCCACCAGTACCACGTGGTGACGGGCGCGGGTGCTCCCGTTGGCATGGTGACGCTCCAAGCGGCGCGAAGCGTGCCGCGTTCTGAATGGGGCAATACTTCCGTACAGGCCATCATGCTGCCATTCGACCGCATTCAGCCCGCCTCACCCGAAGAACCCGCCCTGGGCGTGCTGGAGCGGATGCAGAAGGAAGAAGTTGGCCAACTGCCTGTAGTCTCCGACGGCCATATCGTAGGCATCATCGCGCGCGAAACGATTCTGCGCATGCTTCAGACGCGGCTGCAACTGGGCCATATTGCCTGAATAAGAAGTGATGGCTTTTTGATCTTCAGCACGTTAATGAGCGAAGCCCAGCTTTTCTGTAAGCTCCTTCATGAGTAGAATAGCGCCGCGTAAGGCACGGGAGCGCGGGAGCGAACGGCAAGAAACCCGCCCCCAGGCATCCTAGGCGGAGGAATTTATGAGAAAGCCATCACTGCCGTCCCGCCGCAATTTTGTGGCAACGATGTCCTGGTTGGGATCTGCTTATGCGGCGACGCAGTGGATGTCGTTGCCCGTGCTTGCACAGCCGCCGGCCGATCGCCGAATCGCAGACAAACCCGTCGCGGACAAAGGCTTCGCCTCCATTCGTCAAATCGGAGATGGCGTCTACGCCACAATCTCCGACCGCTCAAAAGGTTTGCAGACGCGTTCAAACGGAGGATTCATCATCGGAAAGGACGCCGCGCTGCTGGTTGAAGGTTTTCAAACTCCCATAGGCGCTGCCTTTCAGGTCGAGACTTACCGGACGGTGAGCAAGGTTCCCATTCGCGCGGCCTTGAATACTCACTTTCACTTTGATCATTCCATGGGCAACTCTTTCTACGGCGGCCAGAGCATCCCGATTTGGGCGCATGCCAAGGCTGCATCGCGGATGTTGGAACGGTACCCGCGCTGGCAAACAGAAGACCTCGAAACTTTTCTGGCCCCGTGGGAAAGGCGCCTGCACGAAGCTCGCACAGACCTCAAGCGCACACACGCCATGAGCGACATCGAGGGCCTTACTGGAATGTTTCAGCCCGTCAGCCAGGCCATTCTCGCGCTGCCGAATCATCCGCTCGACCCCGCAAAAATGCCTATCACGATCGACCTCGGGGGACGCAGCGTGGTGATTGAGTCCTACATCGGCCACACGAATACAGACCTGATCTTTCGAGTCCCCGATCAGAACATTGTGTTCACCGGCGATTTGTTGGTCGATTCACAGTATCCAACGAATATCGACGGATACCCCACGCAGTGGCGTGCGACGCTCGCGAAATTTGCGGGATTCGACAAGAACACACTTTTCGTTCCGGGGCACGGCCAGGTTTGCGGAGTGGATCGGGTAGCCCTTCTGCGCTCAGTCTTTGACGACATCGCTGACCAGGCCCAGAAATGCTACAAGGCGGGTGTGCCAGCGGACGAAGCCGGAGAGCGGTACCAGGTTCCCGAAAGATGGAAGAATTTCCGCATGTTTTCCTGGGGCTTTTGCATCACAAGGACCATTCAGCAGTTCTATGCTGAGTGGGGAAAGCCGGGCAAAATCCTCAATTACAGCTGAGCATTTGCAGCTAACCCTATTCCAGCTGATCTATTCGCGTAGGGCGAGACCGTTTCTTTGCACTTAGTTTTCTATTGATTGCAGAGGGTTGGCTGGGAGGCCTGGACTCGAACCAGGATAATCAGATCCAGAATACCGGTTAACCCTACACTAAATCGTTTCGGGCGTTGGCTTGCAAAAGCGATTAGAAAGCTAGGCTGCCCCTTCGTGTGCCCCATGTAGGCACGAAAACGGGCAGGGCTATGGGCCTGGCCGCACTTGTGGCCGTGCTTTGTAGGTTCCGATCAACGCTTCGATTTTCTTCGTGTCGTCACCGTGGTTTTGTACGGCAAGGAACTCAGCCCCAACAGCACCACGCAAGTCGTTGTGACCTGTACAACTTCGCCAGCCCACGTTAATAGGACTTTGCCGGGAAACGCCGTCCAAACACCT
>Ga0206868_10151_pt1 | contig 20116 bp, 19 predicted proteins | sample Alteio_BWOrgCont_38_FD_152901 | JGI IMG/M metagenome (GOLD analysis project Ga0206868, IMG submission 152901) | Enriched cells from forest soil in Barre Woods Harvard Forest LTER site, Petersham, Massachusetts, United States -... | ecosystem: Environmental > Terrestrial > Soil > Temperate forest >... | reverse complement strand
TATATGGATTTGCTCTCACGCGCCGTTGAAGCCTTAAAATCAGGCAAAGAACCTGAGCTTGATATCGCGTTATTAAATCAGCATTCTGAAATTGATTTGCATCTCACGACACTCATTCCCGATAATTATTTGGCGGATGTGTCATTGCGATTGCAATTTTATAAACGCATCGCTGCGGCTAAATCTTCATCTGAATTAGATGACATTCAAGTGGAAATGATTGACCGTTTTGGTTTATTGCCTGACCCTTTAAAAAATTTATTTGCGATTACTGAGTTAAAATTAAAAGCCGATCAATTGGGAATTATTAAAATTGACGTGGGCGCGACTTCCGGTAAATTTGATTTTAGTGATAAACCAAATATTAATCCTGAAAAAATAATTAAATTAATTCAAACGCAATATACAAAATATAAATTAGACGGCTCTAAGCGTTTGCGATTCACATTAGCTCCGCATGAATTAAAAGAGAGAATTAAATTGGTTGAGGCAGTGTTGGAGGAGTTGGGTTAGAGAGGTAATAAAGGTCTATAGCCCACACCGTTTCAAAATTAATTTACAAACACCCTCTTCTGTTGTATTGACCTTATCCATTGCGCTAAGTGCAGTTCTTATTAGCTCAATGATTTCTGAAACTCGAGTACAAATACCTTTTTTTGCAAGTCCTATTTCTTCGGCAAATTGCTCAAAGTTTTTTAAAGAAATTTTATTAATTTTATATTCACCACCTAACTTCATCGCCATGTGCGGACTAAGTTCCGGATAATACAGAGTACTCACCAAATCGTACGATGGCGCTAAACGAATTTGATCAGTATAAAGAAGTGAAAAGTTTTTCCCATGGGCATCGCAATTTCCGATGAGGACATTAAAGATAATCACATCGATGAGATGACCTATATCTGAAACAGGAACCGTCGAAACCTCTCGTAGCAAATTAAAACATTGTTTTAAAGAAGGGCCGCCTTCATTTTGATATTTGTTTTCGGGCACTATACTCAATGCTTGGCAAAAATCTTCTTGATGATATCTTTGTACGTTAAAATTATCTTTGTTAGTATTTAGTATTTTTCTGTCATACCGCTCAATAAGTAAATAATCAATATCCTCTACTTTTTTAATTTCAACATTCACAGAAGTCAAACCTATTTTTTTAGCTAATGCCAAACAAAATGCCTCATTAAAAATAAGGCCTTCATAAGTATCTATAGCTGGCTTTAAAATGTGTGTACTCGGTGCATTAAATAAAGGAATACTTATTTTTCCACCTTGAACGCACACTGCAATTTTATCTTGCACACCCGCTAAAGAAAGACGGATATCTTGTTCCCCTGCTAATAAAGGTCGATAAGGCAACTCTCTTAACACCTTGGCTAAAGTGGCCTCTGTTAAGAGGTGATAACTATTTTTCTGTGTTTGTAAATTTTCATCTGACGATAAAAAAGTAATGGCGCCCGCACATTCCCCACCAATACGTTGCAATAAAGAAAAATCATTATTTGCGCTAATTCCTAAATTTTTAGCAATGATTTTTCGCTGATTTTCTTCTGGCAAAATGCCAGAAAAAAATGGCCGGCATTCTTTTCGGTTGAACGCTTTTTTTTGCAATGGTAACGAAAATGATATCGCTACCGCCTTAGGGTCCTCTAACCAACGGGGTAAATATGCAAATTGCATTTCACCATTATTATCTTGTATTAATTCACCAATGCGTTTCTCATAAAAATAAACGTCTAACATTTTAGTCATGTTGTTCTCTCTTTTCTGGGGCAGGTGGTGAGAACTGAATTTTAATTCCTAAGGTTCGAAGCACTGTTAATACTTTTTCTAATTGGCACGTTGGCTTTCCTTTTTCAAGGTCAATAATAAATCGCAGTCCCGTTCCCGAAACGAAGGCCAACTTTTTTTGCGTGACTCCCAGCGACTTTCGAGTACGGTAAACTAACTTTCCAACGTCTTTAGCATCATTTTTCATAACGCATCCTTTAGAGTTCCCGTACGGTAATATTAACCTATTTTATAGATAAAATCAATAGATATATTCCCGATCGGGAATAATTAGCCTTGTTTTCAAATTTAGCAAACAAAATATTCCCGATCGGGTAAATTTGGTACCCCCCCATCAAAGAGGCTACTTTTATTTAATCCATTCAATAATTGACAATTTAATCATGCAGCCATTACGATTTACCCTACTATCCGCATGAATTAAAAGCCGCATTGGAGCAGTTAAAATAATTTGGAGATGTCTCATGAGCACGACAAGAATGAAAAAAAGCATGTTAAACCCAGCGACGTTTTATACTGATGAAAAAGCCAATATTGCTGTCAGAGATTTCTCTCCAAAGGGGGAAAGAACTGTCACTGTCTATACCACTGACGTTAATTTTCAACGCGTAGAACAAAATAACCAAGTGATTATTTCCAGTCAAAACCGGCCAGATAATGCAGTCATCTCTCAATTTCCGCTTCATAATAAAATACCTTGCTATCTACAATTCCTAAATCACGTTAAAGCAATATCACAAAAACCTATTTCGCCTATTGTGACAAATGCCATTTGCAGTGATACTCCTAAAAGCTTAGAAGCGGCAATGCAAGAATTAGGCTGCAAAAAAATTAAGCGTCCTTGACTTCATAAAATATGAAGCATAAATTATGAAGTCTGTATCTATTTGAATTTTAATATAATTTTACGATAAATAAAGGCAACCCCATGAAAAGTTTAGGACTACTTGTATTACTAGGCTTCATTTGGGGCACAGGTTATTCTATTGCGCGTTTTGCGATGACTCATGGTGTACCACCTTTAGGATACAGCTTTTGGCAATCATTGGGCCCTGCAATTATTATTGGGCTGATTGTGTTAATGCGGCCCGGTGATAAACACACGGCCTTATCTGTTAGCCATACACGCTATTATCTCATTTGTGGATTAACCGGTATCGTGATTCCTAACACCTCGATGTACTTCGCTGCGGCGCATTTACCCGCAGGTATTTTAGCGATTATTGTCAACACGGTACCCATCATGGCGTACCCCATGGCACTCTTAATGAAATTAGAAAAATTTAATAAGCTGCGTTTATCAGGCATTATTTTAGCGCTGATTGGATTGATGTTAATTATTCTTCCCAAATCAAGCTTACCTTCACCGACACTGGTTCCCTGGGTGTTAGCCACCCTCATCACGCCTTTTTCATTTGCAGCGTGTTCTATCTACATCGCGCGCTATCGTCCCGCGCATAGCGATTCACTCTCACTCTCTGCTGGCATGTTGATCTTTTCTAGTTTGATGCTCATTCCCATGGTGATATTCACCAATAGTTTTTATAATTTTCATATCCCGCTCACGATGCCTGATTGGGTTATTTTATTAGAAATTATTTTATCCAGCATCGGTTACGTTTTATTTTTCCAACTCATTAAAATAGCAGGTCCTGTGTATTACAGCTTAGTAGACACCATCGTCGTCATCACTGGCGTTTTATGGGGTTATATTCTTTTTAATGAACGATTAAATATATGGACGAGCCTTGCTGTTGTTTGCATTATCATTGCCCTTTTGATTGTCACGCAACAACAGCGTCTAAGTTATAAAAAAATAAACGGAACCTCGCCAAAATGATCGGCAATTATAACGATCTCATTGATCAGTATGACGAAGAAACAATTCTGCTCACACCTAATCGTCGTTTGGCTGCGGTATTACAACAAATTTATCAAGCACATCAAGTCGAAAAAAATCTTTCCGTGTGGAAAACACCCGAAATAATGCCTATTAACCTTTGGCTAAATCAATTATGGAAAGCATTAAATACGCATCCCACTGAAACGCTTCCAATATTATTAAATTCATTACAAGAAAATTATCTCTGGGAAAAAGTAGTTAAAATAGCCACAGAAAACACGCCATTATTACAACTTTCTGAAACAGCACATGCTGCAAAAGCCGCCTGGGGGCTCATGCAACAATGGGATATTTCATTGGATCATCCCAGCTTTGAAACTACATCCGATTACTTTACTTTCAAAAAAATTGCGCTTTTGTTTACTGAATTTTGCGAATCGAATCACTGGGTGGATAATATTTCTTTTATCAATCTTCTTATTAAAAATAACCGCCTTATTTCTTCACCAAAGAAAATAATTTTAGTCGGCTTCACAGAAGTTTCGCCTAAAATAAAAAATTTACTTGAAGCTTTTGAAACACAAGGCAGTTCTATTCAATATTTCACTTTAAATAATAATCACGCGACATCATATCAATTTGCAGCAGCAGATAAAGACGTTGAATTGTTAACGCTTGCACGTTACGCAAAAGACATTCACGAGCAATATCCACTGGCCAAACAAGGTTATGTCATTCCTGAATTAGATAAAATACGTGATCGTGTGCAACAAGTATTTACGGCTGTTTTTGAAAATGAAGATCATTTTAATATTTCAGCAGGAAAAAGTTTAACGCATTATCCCATTATTTATTCGGCATTATTATTATTAAAACTAAATCCATCGGCCACACCCTTAGACACGTTTGCTCATCTTCTGCATACGCCTTTTATAGGTGAGGCAGAATATGAAAAAACAGCGCGGACGCATTTACATTTACAATTACGAAAAAATAATTTCAGTGTCATTAATTTATCTACGCTTATTTTAAATATGCCACATTGCCCTTTATTAGCAAAACGTTTGACGACATTTTTAAATTTACAAAAGTCTCAACCTGAATATCAATCGCACGCGGCTTGGATGCAGCAATTTATGCAGTTATTAACACTGCTAGGTTGGCCGGGTGAGCGCAGCATCAATAGTCCTGAGTATCAAGTGGCAGAACAATTAATCACTTTATTTGAAAATTTAAATGCGTTGGATCACATCGATGAACGCGTCACTTATTTTTCGGCATTACATTCATTAGAAAAAGCAGCGAGTAAAATTTTATTTCAACCGAAGACGCCGGATGCACCCATTCAAATTTTAGGTTTGTTAGAAGCGCTCGCGTTGCCCTTTGATTATTTATGGATTGCTAATAGGGACGATTTATCCTGGCCCGAGCAACCTAAACCGAATCCTTTTATTCCCAAAATATTACAACGCGAATTAAATATGCCGCGCTCCAATGCGTCGCGAGAATTAGAATATTGCAAGGCCATTACAGAGCAATTTAAGCTTGCTGCAACGCAAATGATTTTTAGTTATGCCGTAAAAAAAGGGGATCTTGCTTTAAAAGCAAGCCCTTTAATTCGTGATTTGCCGCCCATCTCACTTTCTTTAACAAACTATGAATCGATAGAAGAAAAAATGTTGCGCTCTAAACATATTGAATGGTATGTGGATGCGAAAGCGCCTGCCATTACCTCAACTGAAAAAATTCAAGGCGGCACACACATTATTAAATCACAAGCGCTTTGTCCTTTTAGAGCTTTTGCAGAATGGCGGTTACATGCTCATGATATGGACGAACCTTCTTTAGGTTTACGTGGAAAAGATCGCGGACAATTACTCCATAAGTCATTAGAATTATTTTGGAATACCCATCATAATCAAGAAAATTTGCTGCATTTATCTTCTGAATCATTAATGAATGCGCTCTATCAATGTATCCAAGAAGCCATCAAAGAATCCAATATAAAAAATAATTATCCCAAAAAATATATCCAATTAGAAATTAAAAGATTGCAACAGCTATTATTAGAATGGCTTGAAATAGAAAAAAAACGCGAGCCTTTTAGTGTCATCAAACACGAGAAAAAAGTTCAAGTCAAACTGGATCAACTCACTTTTGATGCGCGTATTGATCGCATTGATTTGCTAGAAAATGGAAAAAAATTAATTATTGATTATAAAACCGGGAAATATAACTCCATTCAATCCTGGTTTAGTGATAGACCAGAAGAGCCACAATTACCGCTCTATGCTCTCACAGATACAACGCAAACAATTGGAATTACGTTTGCAGAACTAACTCCTGGTAATATAGGCTTCAAGGGATTAAGTCAATACGATTTAAATATTGAGGGCATTAAATTATTTTCTGAATGGTCAACACAACTCACGCAATGGCAAACTATATTAACTCAAATAAGCGCTGATTTTTATAGGGGCGCTGCACAGGTTGATCCTAAAGAAACACCCAGTACTTGTCTTTGGTGTACTTTAAAGCCTCTCTGTCGAATTCAAGAAGAATGCGAGATCACATGACTATTCCTCTCACCCACCAAGATCAACAACATCGAAGTCAAGCCTTGCGACCTGACCAATCGTTTATTGTGCAAGCACCTGCGGGCTCCGGAAAAACCGAATTACTCATTCAACGTTTTCTGACTTTACTCAGCATTGTCAAATTTCCGGAAGAAATTTTGGCGATTACATTTACTAAAAAAGCCGCGAATGAAATGCGCACTCGTATTATTAATGCGTTGCACTTTGCGAGAGATCAAGAAGAACCAACCCAACCTCACGAAAAATTAACTTGGCAACTCGCTAACAAAGTACTGCAACGTGATCTTGAATTACAATGGCAGCTTTTTCATAATCCCAATCGATTACGTATTCAAACTATCGATGCGTTATGTGCCAACCTCACTCGTCAATTGCCTTTACTTTCACACTTTGGTGCGCAACCGGATATTGCGGATGACCCCGTTGAACTTTATCGTCACGCTGCAGAAGCGATTATCACATATTTAGATGAAGATAATGAATGGTCTATTGCTATTGAGCGTTTATTAATGCATTTGGATAACGATCTCAATAAATTAAATCAATTACTCATTCATTTATTAGCTAAACGCGATCAATGGTTACCTTATATTTATCTAAATACAACTGATCTTGTCATCAGAAAAAATTTAGAAAAAAATATAAGCGCTATCGTTAATGAACATTATTTGAAATTAGAAACTCTTTTTCCTAATGATTTACTCAAAGAAATCATGGACATTCTTCAATTTACGACACATCAATTAGGAAGCGCTTTTCCGCTGCATATCCAAGAAAAATGGGAATGTATTGCCAAATTATTACTAACTCAATCTTATAGCTATCGAAAACGTCTTGATAAAGGCATGGGTTTTCCTGCCTTAGCCAGTATTAAAAATAAAGAAGAAAAGCAGCAACACCAGTTTTATCGTGAAAAATTTAAAACGATTATTGATCATCTCGATTCAAATGAAGATATTCGAGCGCATCTCGAAGAAGTTTTTTTTCTCCCTGAATCGCATTACACTGATGCGCAATGGGACATGCTACATCATTTATTTCAAGTATTAAAAATAACTGCTGCACAATTGCAACTCACTTTTCAGCATCAAGGTAAAATTGATTTTATCGAAAATGCGCAAGCCGCTTTGCTTGCCTTAGGTGATGAAGATCATCCTACCGATTTGACATTAGCGCTCGATTATAAAATTCAACATTTACTAATTGATGAATTTCAAGATACCTCTTATTCACAATATCAACTATTAGAGAAATTAACAGCGGGTTGGCAACCGGATGATGGCCGTACTTTATTTATTGTCGGTGATCCTATGCAATCGATTTATCGTTTTAGAGAAGCCGAAGTGAGTTTATTTATACGTCTCAGTGAAAATGGATTAAAAACATTGCCACTCACCCCACTCACGCTTTCTCTTAACTTTAGATCATCGCATGAGATTGTCACTTGGAATAATTTTCATTTTAGTGCTATTTTTCCCAAAGCAAATAATAGTAGTCGCGGCGCTATTACTTTTACAGAAAGCGTCACCTTAAAAGATAATCAAAATAACCCTCAGGTGAATTTGCAAGGATTTCTTACCGATAAACCTGAAGCTCAAGCTAATATAGTGGTTAAGCTGATTCAAGAAGCACTTGAAGAAAATAATCATCAAAACATTGCTATTTTAGTTCGATCACGTGCTCATTTAAAGCGTATTATTCCCGCATTAAAAACAGCTAATATTGCTTATAATGCCATCCATATCGATTCGTTATCCGAACGACAAGCCGTACAAGATGCTTTATCTTTAACATGTGCCTTATTAAATTTAGGTGACCGCATTGCTTGGCTGAGCATTTTACGTGCGCCTTGGGCGGGATTATCGTTAAATGATTTGCACTGTATTGCGAATTCAAACCCACACGCTTTAATTATTGATGAACTTCATCGAACTGAAATTTTGAATAAGCTGAGTGATGATGGAAGAAGTCGTGTTAATAAACTATTAACAATTATCGATACCGCATTTCAACAACGCGACCGCGCTTGTTTGCGCACTTGGATAGAATCCACGTGGCTAGCCTTAGGTGGCGCGGCAACGTTAAAAAATAATAATGATATTGAAGATATTAAAACTTACTTTGATTTACTCACGCAACTTAGTCATTCGACTATTTATATTAATGTTGATATTTTAAAAAAACACGTCGAAAAATTATATGCGTCCACTCAAAATAGTCATGCCTCCGTTCACATCATGACAATACATTCTGCAAAGGGTTTAGAGTTTGATACGGTTATTTTGCCGCACCTTGAAAGTAAAATGCCCTCCGATGAAACTGCATTATTAGAGTGGATAGATCAACCCCTTTCAAATCATCATTCTGCATTATTACTTGCCCCTATTCATGCGACTGGAAATTCAAAAGAAAAACTCTATCACTATATTCATAGGCTTAAAAAAGTTAAATCTAACCATGAACAGGATAGATTATTTTATGTTGCTACTACGCGAGCCAAAAAAAATCTGCATTTATTATTTAATATTCAAAAAAATAATGACGACGAATATAAAGTTCAAGCCGGCTGTTTTTTAGAAAATTTATGGCCTCTCATTAAACATCAAGCTGATGAAATAATAACAAAGATAGAGACTGAATCGACACAACCTGAAAGTACATTGTCAAAACAAAAATCAATTTCACGTTTAGTTTTAACTTGGGAAAATCCTTATCGAACCCCTTCCTCACCTGCAGTCATCTTACATAAAAAACAAGCTGGATTTTTATTATCAGATAATACCTCTCGAGTCATTGGTACGGCCACCCATTTTATTTTTGAGCAAATTTCAAAAAAAACAATTTCTTGGTGGTCTAACTTAGATAATCATATTCAATCGCAATATATTGCGCGTCAGTTATTGCAGCACGCTATTCAACCTCAGCTACTCGATACCGCTCTATTGACCGTCAAAAAGGCACTCTCTAATGCCTTGCAAGATCCTAAGGGCCAATGGATTTTATCTACTCATCGCGAAGCGGAATCTGAATTAGCACTCACGGTTCATTTAGAAAATAAATTTGAAAATGTTATTATCGATCGCACTTTTGTTGATGAGAATAATATCCGCTGGATTATTGATTATAAAACCGGCGATGGGTTAGATAAAATGATGGAATATAAAAATCAATTAATTAAATATAAACAGATTATGCAGAAGCAAGATGAACGAGAGATTAAATTGGGTCTCTATTTTCCGAGTGTTCCAAGGTGGGAAGAGGTGGAGGTTTGAAATAAAAGATAAAAGGGGTCAAATCTTCTCCATATCATTACCCACAAATTAGGATAAATTGATCTCAATTACCCCCTAAATTGAGATACAATCCGGTCTTTTAGTTAATCTAAGGGACGAAATTTTAATGGATTGGGTCATTGAAGAGTTGGCTAGATTATCATTTGGAGATAAAAGATTAGATAAACGGGCACAAAAAATATTAACTAAGTTAAGTCGTAATGCTACAGACAGCATTCCTGCTGCCTGTAGCGGAGCTGCAGAAACAAAGGCTACTTATAGGTTTTTTGATAACGACCAAGTTACCCCAGAAAAAATAAATAAAGCCCATTTTGATGCAACATTTGCACGAATGGAAAAAAAACCTATTGTATTAATTCCGCAAGACACAACCACATTAAATTTTAGCACTCAATATGAGCGAAAGGACACAGGCCCTACGACAAAGGATGCCGCAAAAGGAATGCAGTTGCATTGCGCGATAGCCGTGACACCGGAAAAAATTTGTTTAGGCGTTGTTTCAAGAAAACAGTGGCATCGTAAAGAATTGCAAAAACTAACCAGGGCAGAGCGAAATAAAAAAGATTATTCAACGCCCATTGAAGATAAAGAAAGTTATCGTTGGTTGGAAAATTACAAACAAGCAAATGAATATGCTGCAGCTCTTCCTAATACAATGATTGTTAGTATTGCTGATCGTGAAGGTGATATTTATGAAATTTATAAAGAAGCAAATAAAATATTTTCAAGTGAAGGAGCTAAAGCGCATTTCTTAATTAGAGCGAAAACAAATAGAAGAATTTGTTCTGAGAGTGGAAAAAAAACGAGTAACAAAATTAAAGAAACCATAAGAAATGAAAAACCATTAGGTAAAATGACAATTCATGTCGCAGAAACAAAGAAACGCAAAGCGAGAGAAGCGCACATGACGATTTACTCAAAATCTATTTGCATTGCGTGGCCTGATAAAATAAGAAAAGAGAAACCCTATAAACCCGTGACAATAACAGCCGTTTTATGCACTGAAAACAATCCACCCGCAGGGATTCCTGCTATTGAATGGTTATTAATAACTGACTTATCAGTATCAACATTTGAAGAAGCCTGTGAAAAAATTCAGTGGTATACGTGTCGCTGGCAAATTGAAATTTTTTTCAAAATATTAAAGAGTGGCTGCACGATTGAAAAACTTCAACTCACTGATAAAAATTTTAGTGCTTGTTTAAGTTTTTATATGATTATTGCGAGGCGAATATTATATGTGGTGATATTAGGCCGTCATTGCCCTGATATCTCTTGTGAATGTATATTCAGCAAAGAAGAATGGCAAACGACTTATGTTGTCGTTAACAGAAAAAAGCCGCCGCTTGTCCCTCCTAAATTAAATGACATGATAAGAATGGTTGCATCATTAGGTGGATATTTAAATCGTAAATCTGATCCTGAACCTGGTGTTAAAACAATGTGGATTGGATTTCGAAATATGCAAGAACATTTAAGGGCTAAAGAGGCTTTTGAGGCGGTTTATGGGCCGACTTGTGGGTAATGATATGATCTTCTCTTCCACATTTACTGATGTGGAAGAGAAGATTTGACCCCCGCATCCCTAATGTGGAAGAAAAGATTTGACCCCTTCGCATCTATTTCAAAGGCGGTGGAATTAACTCTTTCCCTAGATATCCTTTTACTTCACCAAAAACAGTATGATTATCCCATGCATTGGCAGCTTCAATCATTTCTTCTTTGGTACGAGCAACAAAATTCCACCAGATTAAAATATCTTCTTTAAAAGGCTCGCCACCAATGATTAATATTTTTGAACCTTTTTGAATACGAACAGGTGTACTGGGTTTACCGCAGGGTAAATATAACAGTGTGTCGATATCAACTATTTCATTAGCGATTTCTATGTTGCCAATCAAAGGTAAAATGCCATATTCAAATGTTGGATTGAGCGACAAAGTGGTTATCGTGTCTTCTATGGCAATCAGTTCTAAACCTACTAAAGGTGAATAAACTTTTACGGGTGAAGTTATATTTAAAAATTCTCCCGCCAAAATATTAATTTGCAGATTATCTAATTTCAGCGATGGAATATTTTCATAATGAATAAAATTAGGCTCCATGTGACGCACACTATCAGGCAGCGCAATCCAAAGTTGTACGCCATGAAGAACCGTATCAGGAAGTGATTCTTCGGAATGCGAAATGCCTTTTCCCGCTGTCATTAAATTAACTTGACCGGGTTGAATTTTCTGTTTCGATCCCAGGCTATCCCTATGCAGTATTTCGCCAACTAAGGGATAAGTAAACGTTTGCAAGCCCATATGAGGATGAGGGCCGATACGAAGACCTTCCGTGCTTTTTAAATCTATTGGTCCAAAATGATCTAGAAAACACCACGCGCCAATGGTTTTTCGATCATGGTGAGGAAGCGCACGGCGAATAGTTATATTATCGCCAACAAGTGCCGTGCGAGTTTCTATTCTTTGACTCAGGCATTTTGAAGAGAGTGCAAGACACTCTTTTGAGTTAAGTATCTTAGGGGTTTCTATTAAATCACTCATGTTCATTCCTTAGAATTAATCATCCATTTTATTTTCATATAATGCAATCTTATGCGTGGATAACTGTAACATGTCCCGCATGACGCCTACTTACATACGGCCTATCTTTGATTACAATTTCTATATCTTGTTGAAGTTTATTTAGCATGTTTATGAGCTTCCCAATAGAAAATACAGAAAAATGCCCTTTATTTAATAGTGAAATTTTAGGCTGCGTGAGCCCTAAGACTTCAGCTGCTTTCTTTTGCGTCCATTTTTTCTTTTTAACAATCCCCATAATTTTAGATACGAGTATCGCTTTTGCTTGCATTTCTTCCGCATCAGGAAATCCTAAATCTTTGTAAACATTTCCAGAGCTACGATGAATAGATGTCTTACTCATAAATATTCGCCTCTTATTTTAAATTTATTTACGCCGCCTCTTTTCATCATCTTTCGCGATTTTTAACCTTTGTTTAATTAAATTAATTTCTGTTTTAGGTGTTTTAATACCTTGTTTAGATTTCTTCAAAAACACATGCAAAACATAAATATCATCACCAATCTTTACTGCATACACTGCACGATAAGTATTTTTATTATAGTCGCTTACTATTTCAAATACACCAGAACCTAATCCAGCCAAAGGTTTTGCATTAGCTGGCGTTTTCTCTTCCTGAATTTGATGAAGTGAAAACCCTATTTCTCGCTGAACCTTTTTAGGTAACTCTTTTAAATCATCTAGTGATGATCCTATCCAGGTAATTGTTCTTAAATGCATGTCATCCATTTTCTTTAACTTTTTTAAGTATAACACTTATTTTTCAAATATACCAAATTTAGTATAACGCAGATCATTTCCACCATGTCCGGACTTTTCTATCGCCTTGATATCACAAGAAATATAGTAAAAAACCTAACCCTCCACAAATAAATCCGGAAATAATCTTGCCCCTGGTTTTAAGGCGTAATCTTCTAATTGAGTGATCCCATGCTTGGTCACCACTTCTTCATCTATAAAAAATTGCCCAGTCACTTCACGGCTATTGCTTGTTAAAATAAAATACGCGGCATCAGCGACAATGCTGGGTTTTCGGCTCGCATCTAACATCGGTTTCGGAAAATTCACTTCAATTGCTGCGGTGGCTATCAATGTTTTTGGCCACAAAGAATTTACCGCAATGCCTATTTCTTTAAATTCTTCTGCCATCCCCAACGTACACATACTCATGCCAAATTTTGACATGGTATAAGCTAAATGATTTTTAAACCATTTTGATTTCATGCTGAGTGGCGGAGATAAAGTTAAAATATGCGGATTTTTAGCCTTTTTTAAATGCGGAATACATAATTTAGAACACATGAATGTCGCACGCGCATTCACAGAAAAAATTAAATCAAACCGCTTCATGGGAATATCTTCCGTATTACTTAAATTAATCGCACTCGCATTATTCACTAAAATATCAATGCCACCAAAAGTTTCCACGGTTTTATCAATCGCAGATTGCACTTTTTCTTCATCACGAATATCGACACATAAAGGCAACGCTTTTCCACCCGCTTTTTCCACTTCTTCGGCCACCGTATAAATCGTCCCTTGTAAGGTTGGATGTGGCTCTGTTGTTTTTGCTGCAATCACAATATTCGCGCCATCGCGTGCCGCCCGTAAGGCAATTTCGCGGCCAATTCCTCGACTCGCGCCGGTAATAAAAATCACTTTATCTTTTAAATTCATGATGTCTCTTCCTATATCCCAGTTGTCCATTGACGCCATGATTGGCGCCCTATTTTCACTTGCCGCTCCACCTGTTGGCAGGCGGGTTTTTGATGGCTCGCTAATACGAGCGTACTTTGTAAAAGGGTTTTATAAATCAAATCCGCACTTTCAGCAAGCAATGTGATGCGATAATAATCCGCAGCAAATAGATTATTATTTTTATGCACCACACCGCAAGGATCTATTCCTAACGATTCCACCACATAATAATAGTTGATCGCTTGCAAATGACCCGTACACCCTCTTTGCTGCCATTCAGTCTGTGATAATTTAGCGAGTTTAGCAAGCGATGTCACCTCAATAAGACAATAAGAAATGCCATATCTAAACTCTGTTTCCGCGAGAGTTAAAGCATGATCTGCTTGAAGTTTTACTTGCATCGCTTGATAAGCATCGCGATTGGCCTTAGTGCTCAATGTCACGGCCGATAAGCTATATAAACTTAATAATGAAAAAATCAGCAAAAATAATAGCGCTGAAAATAAGACAAAACCCTTAGGCATGGCTCTCACTTCTATTTTTAACAGGAATAAAAAAATGATTTGTTTTAGTTATTGAAGAAATAGTCATCGTCATCTCTATGACAAGCGCTGCCACGGAAGTATTATTCGATGTAGTCGCTACAGGAACAGGGTTGACTTTTTCATTTTCTTTTAAATAATATTTAAAATTTAAGTTATCTATTCCAGTAAGAATAGTTTTATTCTCATGTTGAACCTCTTCTAGCATTAAATTATTATTCTTAAGATAAAAATGATTTATTTGAAGCTGACCTATTTCAGCATGTTTATTAAAATTATTTTTTAAATTTTCTGTGGGGATAATGATTTGCTGATCATGCGTCAGAAAAATATTTTTAACATGAAAAGTTTCAATGTGCGTACAATCGGAAATCACCAACTCATCATCAGCTTTAAAAATAACTTCCTTAGAGGCTAATAAACGCTGTGAATTAGTGCTATTTTCTAAAAGCGTCACACCCTGCCAATCAACATACCTTATCCATAATTCATTTGCAGAACCCGACAATGACGGATCTAGATTCGCCGAGTAAATAGGCGCGCATCCCCTTTGACCTGACTTTTCTAATTGGTTTTGAAAAATTGATTTTACTCGTTCTTGTTTTTGTATCAATCGTCGCAGGGTATACTGCAAATCATGACTTTTGGTTGCACTGAGATAAAGAGAAAATAATAATTGCAAAATCAATAAACTGATCAATAAGACCATCATCACTTCAATTAAACTATATCCTCTAACTTTAAACATCCTGATGATCCTGTTGTATTGTGATCACATGCTTGCAATGAACTTTCACCCCAAAAAATAGAAATTTCTGTAGTAGTATCTGTTTTTTTAAGCGTACCTCGCCCTTGCGGTAAGACTAATTGATTTTCTTGGTTCCACTCGATTAGTTGATTATCCCAATCGGATTCGTCCATTATTTTTAATCGATTAGCTAAATTTTCTAACTGGAAAATAGCCGTGGAAAGATAATAATTCGCTTTCGCTTCTTTCAAAGTCGTTAATTGTAACGCGTCTAATCCCAAGAGCATGAGTGAGAGAATCACCATGCTCACGAGAACTTCAATGAAATTCATCTACTTTATAAAAGCTCGCATAAAATCAATAAGTGCATCGACACCGGCTTCGGGCATGGCATTATAAATACTGGCACGCAAGCCGCCGCCTAATCGATGGCCTTTTAAATTCGTGAGCCCTGCTTTAGTCGCCTCTTTTAAAAAACGTTCTGTCAGCGATTCATCAACCATATTAAATGCCACATTCATCATCGAACGACAACTGGGATGAACAGGCGAACGATAAAAATCAGTATGCGCATCAATGAAGTCATATAACTTTTTAGCTTTACGTTGATTGATCGCATAGATCGCCTGCACACCACCTTGCTTTTTCAGCCAAGCTAAAACCAATCCGGCCATATACCAACTGTAAGTCGGCGGCGTGTTATAAAAAGAATGATTTTCAGCGTGGATTTTATAAGTGTAAAGCGTGGGTGTGTGCGGGAGAGGATCACGAATTAAATCGTTGCGAATGATAACAATAGTAATGCCGGCTTGGCCAATGTTTTTTTGCGCGCCGGCATAAATAATGCCGTATTGATTGACATCAATAGGTCGCGACAGAATCATCGATGACATGTCGGCCACTAAGGGAACATCACCCGTCTTTGGCACCCAGTTAAATTCGACACCACTGATCGTTTCATTGGGCGTGTAGTGCACATACGCGGCATCTTTACTTAATCGCCACTCTTCCTCTTGGGGAATATAACTTAATCCCCCTTTTTGCGTTAATTCGGCTGCGATATTGACTTGACCATAACGACTGGCCTCATCAATGGCCTTTTTTGACCAAATTCCCGTATTGGCATAATCCGCCTTGGCAGCTTTGCCAAATAAATTTAAAGGCACCATAGCAAATTGGGCGGTCGCCCCACCGGGTAAAAAGAAAACATGATAATGATCGGGAATGGCCATTAAATCGCGTAAATCTTGCTCGGATTGCTTAGCCACTTCTTGAAATTCAGCTCCTCTGTGGCCCTGCTCCATAATCGACATCCCAGACCCATGCCAATCTAATATCTCCGCTTGGGCCGTTAATAACACCTCTTCAGGGACCATCGCAGGACCCGCTCCAAAATTATAAACTTTACGCATGGCATATCCTTAAATTTATCGGTATCATTGCGCAATCCTAGCAAAAAAACCAAGAGAGTGCGAACCATGACTTACGCCGATACCGTTAAATTTTTAGTCGCCATGATTGTGATGATGAACCCCTTGGGCTCATTGTCTATTTTCTTGCAACTCACTCAACGCTACTCGAGCTCCCATCAACGTAAAGTGGCTTTGCAATGCGGCTTAGCCATTACCGTGATTATGGTCCTCTCTATCTGGGTGGGTTCTAGTATTTTAGATTTATTAGGCATTACACTACCCTCTTTCCGATTCGCCGGCGGCATTATTTTATTGCTTGTCGGATTATCCATGTTGCAATCCCACGAAAGCCCCGTCAGCAATACCCCTGAAGATAATGTCGCTGCAGAACAACGGCATTCCGTTGCTGTCGTTCCCATGGCCTTACCCATTATTATTGGACCGGGTTCAATTACCACTTTAATTTTGGCTTCTAACGATTATTCCAATTTCGTTTTCAAATCCTGGTTATCTTTTTTATGTATTATTTTAGCCATCTGCATGTGTGGCTTAATGTATTTCGGCAGCACCATCGTCAAATTTGTGGGCGAATCCGTCATCAAAGTGATCACGCGAATTATGGGCATGATCATCATGTCGCTTGCTGTGGGGATGCTCGCAAATGGATTAATCGGACTCATTCCAGCGTTGCGGTAAGGTTGGTCGATTGAATTTTTACATTCAAATTACATGAGATCATAGAAAGAAAATATACAAAGGGTCGAGATTATTACGATTATTTATGGTATCGAGGGCAACGCATTAAACCCAATATCCCCATGCTAAATAACGCTATGCTACAAACGAGTGGTAAAAATCCTCATATCACAGAGGAAACCTTGAAAGAATTACTCCGCAAACGTTTCAATGAAACTGACTTTGATAAAGTAAAAGCAGATATTGAGCCATTTTTACAAAATAGCAGCGACTTAAGGTTATATCGAAAAGAAATTTTTCTTCAGACATTAGATTGAAAATAATTATTTTTTTTCACCAGTGTATTATTATCTTCTCCCATTATAATGGGGCTATTATTTTGAGACAAAATACTAAACTGAATTAAATTGCTATGAGTATTTTTACTTTGTGATTCAGGTTTTATTAATAGTTGAATCGCTTGATCCAACCGATGGATTGCTTCAAGCAACAATTTTTTATCATTAGCACAGGATATCCTTAAATAGCCTTCTGTTGATTCAATGCCAAACCCAGATCCTGGAACGGTCGCAACACCTGCTGAATGTAAAAAATAATTGGCAATATCAACATCGCTTTTAATTTCCTCTAATGTCGTTGAATTTATTTTACCCATGAGATGTTTCGCACAGACTAATAAATAAAAAGCACCGTCTGTTTGTTGCAGCAAAGTAAAACCTAATTTTATAAATCCGATAGAAGCAGTTTCAATATTTGTTTTATATTCATTTCGGGTATTCATTAGCCAATCATTCTTTGGATTTTGTAAATAATTATCTACTGCATATCTTAATGCGGCTTGTGTACGGTAAGGGACACTAGAGAGGCTATTGGTTTGTATTGCTGACATGCTTTTTATTAATTCTTCATGTGCTGCAACCATGCCAATTCTTTCTCCGGGCGCTCCTAATAATCCTTTTGCACCTGAATTAATAACGACACAGCGGTCTTTTAGATGAGGTGACACATCAAGTACAGTATGATGTTCTGTATAATTAAAATCGCGATACACATCATCAATGATGATAATAATATTTGGATATTTTTCTAATAGTTTTGCTATATCCATGACTTCATTTTTTGTTAATGCAACACCTGAGGGGTTATTAGGATAATTCATAATGAGTGCTTTTGTAGTAGGATATGTCTTTAATGCCTCTTCTAATCCTTCAGCAGTCGGTCTAAGATTATCTTTAAGCGTAGGAATTTTTTTAAGTGTGCCACCCCACTGTTGAATTTGTCCTGTGTAAGCACCAAAATAGGGCTCGAATGCTAAAATGATATCCTCTTTGCTTTCCACTAAAATACTAAATATATTTGATAGCGCACCGCTACCGCCAATGGTTACCATGGTTTCTTTGGTGCTATATCCAATCTCGGGATAATAATGATTATACAGTTTTACAATGGCTTCTAATGTCGCTGGTTCTCCTTGCGCAGATGAGTAACCTTGGGAAGATTGACTGTATTTTGTCTCTTCTATTTTTTTCATGACTTCGGGATTGGCAGGCAAATGCGGTTGGCCAATAGATAAATTAATCAATGGGCTAAGACCTTCGCTGATCCGCTTTGCATTTACCTCAGGTAACTGTTGAAATATCTTTCTGATGTCTGAAACTGGAGTCTCCGCCCTACTTGCGAATCTGAACATAGCACTTTTCCTCGTCAATTTAATAGTTAGATTGAGACACGATAGGTTGAAATCATGCTATTTGTATAATGAATAGTTAATATAGTGACTATTCGTATAGTGAATGATAGCTATTGACGTATAAATAATAAAAATGTTTTGCATTTATTTTCTATATAATTTATATATTAATTATGCATGAAATGAATATTCGATCATTGGATTTGAACTTATTAGTTGCACTTAAAGCATTGCTTGAAGAAAAGCATGTCACGCGCGCGGCTATGCGTGTGGGCATGAGTCAACCTGCCATGAGCCATGCTTTAGCTAGACTGAGAGATATTTTAAAAGATCCTTTATTGGTAAAAGGAGTGAGTGGTTTCGGTTTATCCGCGAGAGCAAATGATCTGTATCAACCTTTACTTAACATCTTTTCTGAAATCAATCACATCATTACGCCGCCCTCTTCTCATCCTGCAAACATGCAAGGTGAAATTGTGATTGCCACACGAGACAATGAAATGGTGTCTATTTTACCTCAAGTCATCAATTGCATCTCAAAAGACGCTCCTGGATTAACACTGCGCGTGATCCCCTTGGTAGGCGATGACTTAAGTCCACTAGAACAGAATAAAGTAGATTTCATTATAACGGGTACGGACAGTAAATCAGCCACTTTATGTCGTTCCACACTGTATAAAGAAGATTTTGTCTGTCTATTATCAGCCAAAAATTCTAATATTAAGAATTTTACATTAGAAAAGTTTATTCAGATGAAGCATTGCTTAGTCAATATTACCGGTTTTGGACCTGGACGTGTTGATACCCTCCTGGCAGAAAAAGGATTAAAGCGAAATGTCACTGTCATGGTCCCGCATTTTCTTGCTGCTTCTTATATTGTTGCAAGTACAGATTTAGTGCTAACTCTTCCTCGAAAAATTGGATTATTATTATCCCAAGAGAAAAAAATAACTTTATTAGAGCCGCCTATTAAAATGCCTAGCTTTGCTATCTACTTATATTGGCATATTCGCAATCAAAATAATCCCACGCACAAATGGCTAAGAAATATCATTCGTACGAAGAGTTAATGAAAGAAATTTTTCGCTGGATATATCAGATGCCCTATTATTAAGAAGCGCTCTGTACAGTCACCACCAAATGGCGTTCACGACCTTTAACGCGATGTTCCCATAAATAAATACCTTGCCAATAACCTAAATTTAATTGGTTATCAGTGATAG